>Ga0302165_10000035_pt1 | contig 97470 bp, 131 predicted proteins | sample I_Fen_E3_2_FD_193499 | JGI IMG/M metagenome (GOLD analysis project Ga0302165, IMG submission 193499) | Peat permafrost microbial communities from Stordalen Mire near Abisko, Sweden - I_Fen_E3_2 | ecosystem: Environmental > Terrestrial > Soil > Wetlands > Permafrost | place: Sweden: Abisko...
CCGCGTTATCGTATATCAAATTACCATCTAAATTACGAATAACAAACCCTCTAATCCTAGGCAATTGTCCGATAGGTACATTTATATCAAATCGGGGTAAAAAGTTTGTATCGGGCACGTAACGGACTCCACCTGTATTTTTAGCAATAAATAATAAATTTTCCCATTCAATTTTATTTCCGTCTTTCCAAAATCTGTAATCGAATAACTTCGACATTTGTATTTGAAGATCTTTTCTAACAACATCTATGTCCGACGATGGGTCGATATCAAGCCTGAATTGAACATCCAATAAAAACCATTTTACATTGTTCAGTTGCAAAGAGAATGTTGAAGCGTCGGAAGAATTTAAAAATTCGTTTATGGATAAATATTCTTCAGACCTAGAAACCATTTCATTTATTTCATCAGATGTGAAATCTTGACCATTACAAGGAACAATTGTTAAGTTTAATTTTCCAGAACCGTCAACTCCGCCCTTTAAAACTCTCAATACATTATTATTGATTTTCATCAAAATCTGTTCGATATACGATACTGTATCCCTCGCTAATTGATTGACGCTTTCTTTAATCCTTACCCGATACGTTTCATCGCTCTCAAAATCAGATCCCCCCGTGGCTTGATACTCATTTGTGCACGATATATGTCCCTGAGGAATTATTGTCATTCTATTTATAGACACTGGCCCGACGTTCGTTTGCATCCCAGTGGATTCGCTTTTTACTTTAGCATATTCAAACCCTTGTATACCGATTGTGACGTCTTTTTCTAACGAAAATCTCACTCCGCTTGTGCTTAAAAATTGGTTATCTGCAGATGAATAATAAGTACCTTTATCGGCGACTAATCTAATATAAGTTGAACTCCCTGAAGCTGTAAATCTTTCCGAAACCCCTCTTCTTTTTGCGGCTTCGTCTAAATAGCTACCATAAGAAGAATCAGGGAATATATGACCTTCAATTATCGCTTGATTCGTCAAACATTTTTGACCTATTTTAGCAACTCCGTAACCAATTCCGCTTAAGACTGACTCATTTGAAATGTCATTTACCTTATCAGTTTTGTTTAAGAATATTTCCAAAAATATTTGCTTTAATTCTTGCGCTGTACTTATTTTAGTTATCATATTGTTATCTTTTGCTCAGTTTTGTAATCATACTTTGTTTTAATGTCGCAAGTCAATGTCATATCTCCTTCCGAAAATTTAAATCCTTTTACGTTTACATATTCAAACAAATCATTTTGCATAAATATATTCGTTATGTCCTCCACTAAAATGGGATATGAAAATTGTTTAACCGTACTGCCCGATATTAACGACATATCCTTCCCAAATAATGGGTTTTCGGGAACATCCCCTCGATTTAATTCTAACAATATAGCGCACTTTTGGTCAATGTTATCTTTGTATAAAACAATATCTAAATCATTGTCTACAAAAGTTATATTTTTACAAATATCTTTGCCATAAATTCTTTCTCCGATAGGCTGGTCTAAGATTGTAGTAACCACAATATCAGTGGCATTGTTAACGAACGCGCTTATAGATTTTAATTCATCAATTTCCCAATCTGATTCGTTCAAATCGTTATTCAACATCAAGTCTATCCAGTCAGAATTTTCTCCGCTTACATTCTTGATTGAATTAGCCACTTCTTCCATTGTTCTCAACCCCCCTACTGTCGTGTCAACTTGTATGTAAGGTTTATACCCGTATTTGGTTTTTGAAGTCCTTAAAAACTTTGGTAATTTGTTTATTTTTTCAACAGCGGCTGTCAATGCTTCGACCAACTCCATTAGTTCCCAATAACCGCAGGTTGAAAACTTAGACGAGAAATTCTTAAACTGAACCCCCAACGTTACACAGTCTTTTGTCAGCTTAGATAAAAAGTTTAAATGTGTATTATCAATTTCGTCTGTTTCCCCTGAATAATATTGAAGCACTATTGGATACGAATTTAGCATGAATAAACGATAGTCATTCAAGAATTTCAATAAAGGATATTTTGTTACTTTTTCAAATTCGTATATTATTGAATCCATCTTTTATATTTTTAATGCCATCCCGTAATTTTTGATTGCGCTCGTAACTAAATTATTTAATAATTTTGCTATTTGAGAACTTGCAACCGTTGTTAGAAATTTCTTCATGTCTTTGTTGCCGGAATAATCGCTCTTCACCATATTTCCGTCGGCGACTGCTTTTAGTTCTACTGAGTAAAACCAAAGCATATTGTTTTCAACCCCCTGAGAAAACGATTGTTGTAAAGGCTCAACCACGTATGAAGAATTTAACGCGTAATTATTAAATATGAGAATATGTGGTTTATTTTTATCGTCTAACTTCCAAGCTGACTCAAGAATATTCTCCATCATTTTCAGAAGCCCGAACCCAGTTTTTATTAACAAGTTTTCTTTTCCTATTTTTACGCCAGTATTCCCCCCGAAGAATGGGATAGTTGACACATTACCCGTTGCTTGAACTCCAGTAACTAAACGCAATTTTCTACCAAAGCAACCCTGCAAAGATATATCTCGTGGAGAAAACGAGTCACTAAATAAAGTAGTTATTCCCGTATTTGTTTTTGTTATAGTAGCAACTTGCGTTTTAGAGTCCATTACGTTATTAGGCATAACCGTAAAAGTCATATAACCCTTTGTTATTCCGGAGCTGTCAATTAATTCCAAAGAACATAAATAATATTCTATTTCATCTGGATATAAAGCGTGTAAAGCGGCACGCCCCATAGACGATGTCGCTGAAGCTAAATTAGTAGCCGCACTGTTTAATCCATTAGAGAATAAATCCATATTAATCTGTATTTGAAAGCTTAGACAACAAACTGCTGAGTTTACCTTTAATAGTTGTTAATTTTAATACCGATGGCGGGGATGGAACGGCTGTAGGCAATGAAACTGCTAGCACCATAGTTGATATTGTGTCAATTAATTCTCCTAATAATTCGTTCAAAGAATTTCCTAAAACTAATGGTTGTTTGCCCGAACCCAGATTTATGGATTTTGATTCAAGTTTTATTTCGTTATTCAGCGCGGTTATTTTATTATCAAATTCATCGATGTAAGTAAGACCTTCTCCCAACACATACTTTATACTACCTTTCGTTACACCTTCTTCAGTAACGCTTAAATTTAGACTACCACTTGTACTTATGTTTATTTCTTTGTCTGAAGTTATGTTGAGTTGGTTATCGCAATAAATATCAACTAACGAATCTTCATTTTCGCTGTTTATCTTTATTTGCAAATTTGATGGGCTGTCTTTATCTCCTAATAAACTAATTTGCAAAAGTGATTCTTCGCCATTCATGAAAAATTCGACAGTCTTTGAAGAACCGTTTCCTCGCACTAAGCGATATTGGTTCTTCCCCATTGAAAAACCGTCCCCCTCTTTTGTTAGATAAGCCACTATAACAGGCAATCCAGACACTCCATCTTTTATCCAGATTACGGGAGTACCTAAATCCCCCTCATGTGGAAAATGTATGTTACTGATTACTTGTTCAGGACAAAGTACGTTATTAAAAAAGCCGTATCCCCGTCCTCCTTGCATAGTTAATCTATGGGTGGAATAACAATCGTTTATGTACTCTTCTCGCTCATTTTCATCAGGCACCACTACATAACCTACTCCACCGCTGCCAATGTCAAGGTTGTTATTGTGTATTCCTAGTATATCTTTTTGTTGCATAGTATTACATATTTCTTTGTCTGCCGTGAGTTATCAATTGTTCTTTTCTCATAAAATAACCGAATACTTCTTTGTTAACCTTCCATTTTGACATTACTTTTTGCCAATTGCTTTCAGTTATTTTTTCTTTATTTGTGCCAAAATCTATTATATTAAAATAGTTGTGTCCGTCTACCCCCTCGACAAACTCTTGGTACATTCCACGTGATACGCCTAAAACTGTTTTTCTCGTTATTCCGTTACTGCTAATACTCCACTCATTTGTAACGCTATCAATGTAGAAAATTTCTCCAGAGGTATGTAAAACCAACGTTCCCTTTTTGTATCGGCGATCTCCGTTTAAAGTTATGGTTCCTCGTCGTGTGAACGGAGCATAAGCGTTACATTCTATAAGATATTGCAAATCGGAGAAAGCGGCTTGTATAGTATTGTCGTCGTTTGTTTTATTTTTATCAGAATTGTATTTTCCTCTTCCGACCCAAGTGTAGTAATTGCTTTCAACTGCTAATGGCTTAGAGCCCCATATGGATGCGTACTCTGGAAAGAATACAGCTGGAACTAACGAGGATAATTCAAACTCGCCGAGTTGAAGTTGATACTTTGGCATATATTGATACCATGAATAAATACCCTCGGTATTCCAATCTAAAGAAGTTGACACAATATCATCAGGGTTAATTTCCAACATTGCAAGTTCCATCATATTAACAATTCCTTCTTTGTCGAATGGCGGTTTTCTAGCGATCAAATAATATTGGTCTCCATAAGTATCTCCAAAAAATTCTACCATGGGTTCTTGGCAAACTTTGTGAAAAAAATTAAGCAAAGACCCTTGTTGTGAAGCTATACTGGAGTCTACAACTTGCTTGTTTGATATTGAACTATCCATAACCAACTTGACAATTCCCCAAATGCCTGCAGCCGCGCGCATAGAAGCCGTGGTATTGTTAGGAGTTATGACGTCCAATTTTTCAGTAGCATTTTCTATTGTAGTTTGAGGCACTACATTCGCTATTTTATCTGATATCGAAACGAAGTCGGTTTCCCAAACCATATACCCACCAGGAACAGAAGTGTCGTAAACACCTCCTTTGCCGTAAACTTTATTAGTTTTTTGTATAATAAGTTTATGATACATCAAGAAATCTATTGGGTCTATCGGAGTGGAAATATGCCTCATCTCCAGATGTAAATGTGGCCCAGTGGAATGCCCAGAATTACCCGTTTTACCTAAATATTCTCCAATTTTTATATCATCTCCTAACGATATTCTTGAAGATATGGAGCTCAAATGCGCAAAATATATGTCTATATAATCGCCAGTCATAATTTCATAGCGCACCACTACATGTTTACCGTATCCTTTTACTTCGTTGGCTATCTTTTTGATTACTCCATTAAGCGGGCAAGCGATAGAGATGCCAATTGGCGTTCCTATATCTATCCCCTTGTGATACTTATCTCCCCTCTTAGCTCCAAACATACTGGTTATTCTAAAAGTAGGATATCCCACTAAAAAATTTTTCAAAAACACTGGGGCTTGAAGAATTGCGTTCATTACTTTTTAGGCTTTAAATCAATAAATTTAGTTCGTCTATCTCCATACGAATCAAATACGTAATTAGGTACAACTTCTACATTTGACAATTGAGACACAACCCCCTTGAGTATGTAATCTAAATCCATATTTATTTTGTTTCTGAATATGTCTATTTCTGTCGAGTCCAAGCGCATTCTAAAAATGGGATTATTTTGAGTTCCGTTTACAAAATTTATGTCTTTTGCATCACCTTGCGTTTCGTTAGCGAATACTGAAGAAGTAGATTTTGTAGTTGACACATTAAAGAAGAAAGACCCGTCCTCAATTAATAGCTTCATTAAGTCCCTCCCAGTGACCTCTACATGAGCTTGAGACGTAACGTTATCGGTAACCACTTTTACGCTATCTACCAGCGCTATCATGTCGTAAACCTGCCCCGCTATTTTTGTTTCTAAATCAAAGCTATCAGAGTCAGCATTTTTATCCTTTCTTATCTTTTCCATTTCAAGTTCTTCAAAACTTATAAACAAAAGATCTTGAGAAGAAATTAACCAATTAAAATAGTTAGATTCAATGCTGGAAAACGGAGTTTTGCTATAAAATTCTTTACCCTTTTCGTAAAAAGATTTAGAGCCAAATTCGTTGTCCTTGACGGCTTGTCGATAGACTTTATCCTTCCCGTTAACTTTAGTGAAATAGTCATCAACTGCCGCCGTATTGATTATCGGCAATGTGAGTGTGAAACTTCCCCCTTCAGCGGTTGATGAAGTGCTAAGACTGATTAAATATCTGCTCAAATCGACATATTGACCTATGCCCTTGCCCGTGTAAACTAATTTGTCTTTCTTAGATTCGGTAATGTAGTACAAACTCTTGAACCAGCCAAATACTTGACAAGTTGGATTCCTTTTGCTTAAACCATTTGCTCTATAACCTTCGTTTTGATATATTTTTTGTATTTCAGCATGGGCAAAGGCTACAAATTTTTCGTCATCTATTTGAAAATTAGTTTGACTTATGGCAAGTTCACGAGTAACTTTTGTTGGATTAATCCTTAAATTACACGGACAAGGCAAAGTCATATTTGCGCTTAAATCGCTAACCGTTGGCCAATTCTTTTTGCCATTAGATTTAGACCATGCTGTTTTGTCAAAAGCCGTCATCTGTCTAAAAATTAAAGCGCGGTTACTTTCAAAAAAATCCTTTTCTGAAATAGCATACACGCCAGACCGTTCCATAAAATCAGCTATGGTTTTTACGCTCGAGTTATTATGACGCAGAAAAATATATTTGTTGTTGTTTTTTGCCATTGTTAATGTGCGCCTGCTCTACCTGTTGCGGGTGCCGCTGGAGTAGGATGGTCTGTTGTCAAGTGAGTATAAATATTAGCCACTGATTCTTTTATCCCCGCGAACATTTTAGTCCATTGGTCATTAAGTTGTGTGGTATTTTGAACCATGTTGTCTTTGAAGTTATTTGTGGCAGCTTGTTCCTCGGTGTTTTTTGTAGCGTCTGACCTTAATACCTTACTGGCATCTCCGCCATTGGTAAATGCCTTTTGATAAGCGTCCATTCTTTCAGGAGCTATGTTAGGGAATAAACTTTTTAAAGTAAAGTACCCTAATGTAGTATCGGTTCCGCCATTTTGATTTTTAAGACGTTGCATGACAGATTGTATTATTTTGCCCTCATTATCCGGATTTCTCAAATCTCTGTCCAATAAATCCATCCTCCCCTTTGACTTAGGGAATAAATCTGATACTGAACTGTAAACCAAAGCCTTCATTCTATCGTTTTGCGGGTTTTGAATCATGCCCTGAAATGAAGCGATGTCTGAACCTAAGCGCTTATCTTGAGTTATGCCATTTACCGAAGAAAATGCTTGCAACATGTGGTTAGCTACGTTGTAGTTTGGTTTGTCGGACCTGTCCATGTAGCTTCCCATTACTTGTTGTTGTATGTCAAATTTTTCTTGAACCCGAGTGAAATCATCTCCACTAACCCCAGAACCCTTAATACCAGAAAGAACCGTAACCATTCTTGCTAGCGCGTCTGTTACATTTATCCCGTATCGGTCATATTGTCCGCCCTCAGTTAGAGCTCCAGATTTCATTCCTAACGATTTTTCCATCCCGTAACCTTGTATAGTCTGGTTATACCAATCGTCAGCCGTTCCCCTAGACCTTATTCGGTCGGCTGCTAAACCACCAAATTCTCCTCTATCCATACCGAAACCAACATATCTTTCTCCTAACTCACCGCCAGTGTCCATCCCGTTCTTCAAATAATCCCAAGATTCACTTCCGCTTCTACCGCCCGTGGCGGCATTCATTCCAGCTAAATTTAACAAACCCTTATTTGATTCACGACCACTCGTCATAGTTCCTATTAGCGCAGCAGCAACTCCAACAACAGCGTTCATTTTTAAAGCCATCTGAGCTGTCATCCCAGCTATCGAAGTTACTCCCATAGAAGCCCCCATCATCATTTCAGGTATGCTGCCTGAAGTGGCTCCATTCACTAGCGTTGTCATTCCTTGAGCTCCCATCAATGTTCGGTCAAATACTGGATTTGACTTACCACCTCCCATTGCTCTTGCTATTTTCCCGTCGTATTCTTCAACGCGTTTTTGAGCGGCTGTCGCTTCTTCTGAAGTCATAGCATTATCCCTGTCGTGCATGGCATCTTTTCTGCCTTCACGCATTTTATTCAAAAAAGAGTTAGGGTCTGTTCCGCCCCTTCCGCTGGTTATTTCGTCGGTCAATGCTTTTATTGCTTCGACTAAATCCAATTCAGCATTTTTCTTTTCCCCCGCCTCATCGGCGCTTATTTGTTCGTCTTCTTTGTCGTACTTTTTCCCTATTTTTTCATACTCTCCGTCCCTTAATTTTTCATATTGTTGGTCAATATTTTTTTTGTGTAACGGGTCATTTTCGTATGCCCCTCCCATAGAAGCAATGCGTTTTGCTTTTTCAATTTCAACCTGTTTATCAACGTTATCGTAATCGTTGCCCATTCGACTTTGCATGTCTGCGCGGCGAGCGTTGTATTTATCTGTTATATCTTGATTGGTTCGGTCTGATTCAATTTTCTTTACGTTTTCAATGGCTTCTTTAGCGCCCATTCCGCGTTGCTGCTGAATCTCGTTACGCACTTCGTCTATCAAACGAGTATCTGGCGCTAACGAACCTCTGCTACCTTGAGCGCCATCTTGACCTATCCGTTCGGCGTCAGGGCGACTTCCTGATACGCTATCAATTTCTTGCTTTAGTTGTTCGGCGTTTCCCCGTATATTTACTACTACATCTCCCATTATTATTCTTTTTTATCAAATTGAGACAATTCTAAATTTTCAAAAGCATCATCAATCTCGGCTTGGCTTAGAACGTTGCTGTCTTTGTTTTCATAATAACCTACCGATTCATAATCCTTATCGCTTACATCATTGGATTTAGATATCCTCTTGTTTATATCTAGCTCTTCTTGATAGTCGATAAGCATATCTATGAAGTTCATTTCACGATGAGTCACGGAACCAAATGGCACATTATATTTTTTTCTCCACCAATAATCTATTGGGAAGGAATGCCATTGTTCTAAAAACTCACTCGCCTTCCTTCTCAGTGTCTTCTGCTGTTGCAACATCTGGCTCGCTGGATAAATAAAGTTCTCTTGAAACTGATTCGTACCAAGGCAACAATTGTTGTTTATAAAACTCAATAAGCTCTTTAGCGGCCAAAGGATCCATTTTTGTGTAATCTTCCAACTCCAACATACGCTTTACTTTAGGGCAAAGTACTTGAATAAATACTATTGCGTCCACTAAATCTAGTGCTAAATACATTGATTTAATTCCGGAAGCCGACATAGAACCATAACGATTATTAGTCAATGCTAACTTCATTGATTCCATATCTAGAAGCTGCCCCACGTTAGGGAATTTTACAATTAACTTTTCGCCTTTAAATGTACAAGCGTGTTCTTTTTCAATCATAATTTTCAATTTTTATATTAATTCTAATAAACAAAAAGGCACTCCGTTTTTACAGAGTACCTCTTTTAATAGTTGATTTCACATTAAAGAACGCTGTTGAACAAAATAGGTTCAAGATACTCAAATTCAGTATCGCGTCCGGAAATTTGCCCTTCTTGAATATCAAACCCCTCACGGGTTACAAATGCTGCATTAATCTTAGCAAAAGTTTCAAACTTTGCTTTAATTTGACCAGTTTTGATATCGATAGCCCCGTCTTTTACTTTTCGCATTATAGCTATTTCTAAACCATCTTCTTGCAAAAGTAATGCATTTGTCCAGTCTTCGATGGAAGCCGAATTACGAAAACTACCCCTGACCATTTTATTAGCCAAAAGATTGAAATTGATAGTGTACGAGGAGCAAGATAAAGAACCGCTCCATTCTACTGGAGGAAGTTCATCTGGGTTGAACCGACCTATCCCCGTAACCTTGCTTCGGCGGATATTTTCAGTAACTCGAACGCTCTTCATCTTACCGATAGTTATCCCATCGATTTGTATGATTGCGATTGGCGCCGTCATTACCTTTTCGTTTTTATTAGCCATATTTGTATGTTTAAAATTTTTTGTTTATATTACACGGTGAAGTCAAGCATATTTCCGATAAAGAACATTTTGTTGTTCGGCACATTTGGCACAAAATCGTAAGTAATGAAGAAATCTCCATTTACGGCTGTCACCTTAACGTTTTTCCAAGTTATAATAAGATTATCATTTCCTGGTCTGGCAACTCTTGAAGCTAATTTAGTTTCGGTGAAGTTCTTTAAACTTTCAGGAGAAGCTTGAGCAACAGTGTCGCCTGTAAACCGAGCAGCAGCATCAATTATGAGTTCCTTGTTCAGTTGAGCTTTAATAAGCGCAATTGATAACTCGAGACTTTCTCCATCGTCAGCGATAGTCTTTAGATTGTCTTGTATCGTTGTTATGCCTTGATTTATACACCAGTACCCGTTCACGTTACGAACGTGCATTATACCAGCTTGTAAAGCATTAACCCGTTCTTGCTTTTTCAAATCATAAACGAAGTTTTTGTACCCAATACGTTTGAAAGTTAATGGAGTTTGAGGAGCAAGGCTCGCATTCAACCCTATGACTGAAGCTGCAAGGTAAATTGACGGAAGGCTTTTATTTCCGTTTTTATCTTTTCGAACGTCTTCGGGGGAACCGTGAACGGTCACAACTTGTTCGTCGTTATAATATTTTGCAATTGCTTCTGAAGTACCAACTTCTCCAAATAAATCATCGTCTTTTTCGCCGCCGCCTATAACCATAAACTGGGTGAACTTTGCTTCATTCTTCAAGAAAGCGTGAAGTAATCCGTTAGTGGCGGTATCAGCTCCCATTACGCCATATTTGTCGCATAAAAAGAATGTAACATCAAGTTCTGATATCGCTTCAAGAACCGCTTTATATTCATTATCGACGCTGGTAGTGGCTCCTCCTGTGAATACTTCCAATGGGCGAGTTGCTAAATCTCCCAACAATAGTTGATTTGCAGAAACTAAGAAATTAGCCGTCATTACTTTATTGCTAATTGCCCAAGCTTTAAGTTCGTTAATCGACGTACATTCAGGACTTTCAGCCAGTAAAATTGGAGCGGAGTTATCGTATGATTTAGTACCATACACTTCGCCATCTTTGTCAACTCCGGACCAAGTTCCTTTATAAACTTGAAGTATAAACAAAAATGGAGTACTGCCTGTTATTATTTTTGCTGCATACCCAGTTTTTAATATACTGGAAGTTTCTGCGTCTAAAACTCCGTTACCAACTATGCCTTCGTTTTTGCAAGTAAAAGTTATATCCCCTTTTGTTCCCATTGATAAGACAAGACTGGCTGGAACGGTCGTGGCCGCTCTGGTGTAATACAACTTAGGAATACCAACTGAACCTTCTATCGGCATAAACAACTTCTTTGCTATGTCGGCAACAGGTCCTCCGTTGACAAATGCGGAAAAATCTTCCCAAGCGGTAAATTCATATATCGCCTTTAATCCCTTTGCATTAGTTCCTTTAATTCCGGAACCTCCCGAAAACTCAACCCCATTCGATAAGCTTAACCCCGTATCTATAATCATAGCGTTGCCAAAATTAGCAACATTCGCTACCGATGTAGGATTATAGACCGTTGCGGCATAACTTCCTGGTTCTATGCAGTTCTTGCCCTGAAAATTAACAACTGTACTCATAATTATAATTTTTATTTTGTTTATATTATTACTTGTTCAAACATTTTACCCTTGAATACGAAATTTTTTATTATCTCGTCACAAACTGTTTTAGGAACAGTTAATTCGTATTTGAATGATAAATTTAATACTTTATGAAATATGGCCACTGGTATTAAATCATCTTGCATCATTATATCATTTCCAGATATTCGTGGAAGTCTAAGTCCTAAAAGTTCAAGATGTGGGGACAATATCAGCAGCATTGATTTTAATACATTATATACCACACCAACTTCGCTTGAGTTATCGCCCGTTATCATTATTTGATAATTACTTTCCATCATCTGCGTAAGCGTATCCCTTTCTTTTTCAACTCCATCGGAATTTATTTCAGTATCAGTTTGATACCCTTCTCCTAATCCTATTGAGCCATCGCAAGCCGATTCAGCGGGTAGCATAATGTGTAACGATAAATCTTTTGCTACTTGAAAATTATACCCAAAATTAACGCTTAAAAATTGGGTCTTAAGAAAAATCTTTTTAGCTTGTTCAAAGTAATTATAGTTGTTTAATCTAATAGCTTGCCCGTCCGAGTTTTCTCCGAGCATTCTATATAATATGCTTTTTTTTGGTTCAGCTGTATTCTCAACAATATTATCCTTCAAAACCCTTTTAATGGTTTCAAGAGTATTGTATATAATTATTTCAGGTATTACAATTGCACTCATAATGTTGCGTCTAAATATTTCAAAGATTCATTATTCACTATTGTATCGACATCTGTTGTTTGAACGGCTTGTTCTGATAAATGTACCGCTTTTAATCCCCTGTGTATCCAACTCAAGGGGTCTGAATTTGAACTAACTCTCCTGAAAGTGCCATACGTATTTTGAGTGGAATTTGCATACACGCCAGTGCGCTTTCCTAACCCATCGTACAAAGAATTTTTATGTTGATATTCGGCGAATAAAACAGCCGCCGATTTAGGGGAAGTTATTTCAGCTCTTGATTGCGGTATATTATAGGGAGCGGGGATGCTCGATGCAGGAAGTTGTTCTCCCTTAGATTGTTTTAATACCAAGTCGTAAACTTCTTGAGGAATTTGTCCGGCAAATCCAGCCATGCCTAATGTTCCAGGAACACCAATGCGAAATGGTATTGTTAGATACCAACCCGCTGGTTTTATCATCATCCCTTTTTTGTTATAGACGGGGACGGTATTTTTAATTTTAGCGGACTTTAAAAATCCTGCCTTCATGTCAAAAGCAGATGCCCCGTTTTCGAGCATAGTAGGTAAAACTCCAGTAAGTACTATTTGCTTTTCAAATCTTCCTTTATCTACTTTGTGTAAATTTTGAAGATATTCAGGGAGTGTAGATTTTAGATTTTGTTTTGCTAAAGATACCCAATTTAGATAAATAGCCGCTGAGACTTCATTAACGCAAATTTCCGTTAACAAATTTATATCGGTCGCACATAAACCGAATTGCTTTTTTAGCCCAGTTAAATCTATTTCTATGGGTTTCATGGATATATTGTATTATCAAATATTTCGATGCCGAATTTTTGAGCGTCAAACATAAAATGTGCTTTTCGGCATGTTACGTTTACAGGCATTGCTGTGAGCTTTTCGTCTGAAAGTGATTCATTCCTTTCTCTTACTTTCATTAATTCCCTATTCGCGTCTAAAACGTGGTATACTGGAGCATACGAGTATCGTACTGTGATTGAAATAGGCAAATCTTTTGAGGACATATCTTTAGCTTCTATTAGGTCTTGTATTCCTAAATCAAAAACTATTCTATTCCCCTTTATAGTGTATTGTTTATTTGTTAACGGCAACAATGGTTTATCATCTGATACAAATAAATAAATGTTTGTAATGTCAATGGGTTCATAAATTGGATATGCTAATATCTCCCCTTCGAAAAGAATTGGTCTTAATACTTCTGAATAATACGCTTCTAATTCTATAAGGATTATTCTATCCATAAATCCTAATTTGTCGATACCGCGAGTGGTAATTTTTGCAGTCCCTTGATTTACCTCGCTAAAATCTTTGTACCGCTTTGAGTTGTTCATCCCCTGAGAAACTACTCGGGTGAGTTTTCGGTCTACAAATATCCAGCCTCTTCCGGAACAGTTTTGGCAGGTAGTAAGAGCTTGACCTCCTGACTTTTCATTACATGGACAACGGAGCGCTCTGTCGATATACGCTTCATATCCGTGGTTATCTATCAACTCATTAAAATCGCCAACTCTCCAAACTGGCTGAGGGTCTACAAATTCTTTCGGAGTTGTGACTATTGGCAGATAATCGTTAACAATGCTCTTTGTTTTCATGTCTACAATACTTCAAAAGTTATTCCTCTGTACTGATTTTTTATGTTAGGGAAAGTTTCTTTCATGTCCTCGATATACATCTTTATACGACCTTGGAAGAGTCCTCCGGCAGCTGACCTAGATAACGGTGTGTTTTGGGAAACTCCGTCTAAACTGACTTGGATATTAGTTATACCAACTCCGTATAAAACATCTCCAATTATTCCTAAAACACTCACCGCCGCCATCTTTGAAATGAAATCAAATAAGTCTTTTGGAGTTACGTCCCATCCTGTGACATACGACATTCTCCAATAGTTAGGGATAAATTTTTGACCAAACCACCCCATGCTTGGAGAAATTCCGTTGAATATTAATGAGTTTTGATTCATTTGAGAACCGCCCCCCATATTGGCAATTAAGTATATGTTTCTGTAAATAGCAACTTGAGATATTTTTTTTAGAGATATCCACTCTTTAGGATATGTTATTTGACAAACGTCGTTTATATAACCTTTCAACCCGTCTACCGATACAATCGGATACATTGTCCTGATATACCCCCAGCAATTAAATTCTTCGCGTACAAAATCACGGCTTTCTTCAATAACTTGCTTAGTAAGTTTTATGCTAAACAAATTTTCAATCTTCTGCTGCGCGTTCGCGATATGATTCTTAATAGCTTGAACTGATAATACTTTACCGTCGTTATTACTCATTGGTATACCAAACAAGTAATTTTCTATCAATTCCGATGGACTCATTATAAGACCTTCGTTCTTGTTATATTGTATTTTTAGTTTCAGCTTAGGCATAGTGGTATATCAGGACTAAATGTTATTTTACTTCTTCAATTTTTTCGGCAGGAACTTCAGGTTCTTCAACCGTTTGTTTGTCTTCTTCAGCCAAATCTGTTTCGAGTTTTAAATCGTTGTACTTTTTGATTAAGTACCCTTGCATTAATTTGTCTTTGTTTTTGAATTTAGCATATTCGGCTTCCGGATATTCAGCTCCTACTGCTAACGCAATCATGTCAAGCATTGACATTTTTTTGATTGAAGAAATTACTTGTTCTTCTTCTGATTTTTCTTCACCTGATACTGGAATAATAGAAACTCCTACTTCTTCCCAATCCTCAGTCTGTAAAAGCAATGTTCTTGCAGCTTGAGTTGATACGTCAACCTGACCTTCAGAATCGATTGTAATTAAGCCATCAAAAGGGATAATCAATTTTGAGTTAGTAATTTTTTTTGATTGAATTTTCATAATGTTTACTTTTAAAAAAAAGAGGGGAAAGGGCAAGACCCCGACCCCTCTTCTTCGATTATACAATTTTATTTTATGTCAAGGAAGTTCCAATGTTGATGAAACGAACCATTTTCTTTGGTGCGTACAAGAACGGAGTACCGTACATCAGAATCATGAAACGGAAGGCTGGAGATAATACAGCTAAATCCATTTTCATAAGCGGAGCTAATTGAGCGAACTCAATAACCTCGTTGTCGAACTGTTGCATCATCGCTTGGTCGGTATCAGGCAAGAAACGGTTATTATCGCGAATACTTCCGGCAATTGCTCCGTCATAACCACGGTTCAAATCATCCAAAGAAACATCAAACAAGGGGAAGAACTGGCCAGAAGCCAACCCACCGCGTTTTGTACGATAAATTCTATAACCTGTTGCGGCATTAATTCCACCGCCTGTCGTAAATTTCAAATCACAACCAGCTCCTACGACAGCTGTAACTGCCGCTGTATTGTAAATTGATAACGCCGACTCACCTTTTCGGTTCAAAGCTGTAACGGCATAATACACAGCTCCTGCGTCAGTAGAGAACCATTTACTTCCGTTAACAGCTGCGGTTACTGTAATTGGAGCAGTTGCATCCCAAATAGGAGCATTCGGAGCCAATACTGAATTAGCTGCGCTCAAAGAAGTCCGGAAAGGCAATTTTTTGAAGAATACATCGTGATTCAACCCAATCTGTCCAAACTGAGAATCAAAAGCCTGAACTTTTTGTCCCATGATACCATTCGACATGGCAGCAGTATTCGGTTGGATGAATTTGTTTCCATAGAAGTTTTTCACGAAATTACTCAATACTGCAGGAGGTGCATAAATTTGAGTGCCTAAACCGTAATTTTCAACGATAGTGTTGGCGGCTGTTTCGATAGAATCTTCTTGTAAAGCTTTACCGCGTAAATCCACGATATGTTCAGAATCCATGTAAGTTCCAAAATCAGCCCAAGCATCAGATTGAATCTGTTGAGCGATAAACCCATTAAATTCCTGAGGGATGATTCTTTCGTCTCCAAAATAAAGAGATTTGTTCAATTTACGGAGAATCCAAAGAGTACCGTCTTTGATTGTACGTTCCATAACGTTCCCAATCATGGTATTGACCAAAGTCATCTGGTGAGTCACACTCTTAGTAACGCCAAGGTATTTCACCAACTGAGCCCGACGAACATAAGTCGAGTCTTCTTCGTCCGGAAGTTCTCCTTCAGAATTAAATCCACCGCGATCCTGACCGTAACTGGTCTGTTGGTTGTACTCTTCCACAGTGTTGAAAGCAGCTTTCTTTGGTATGTCTTTCCACAAGCGGATATCAGCTTCCTTGAAAGTGATATGTTTTAGGGTCTTTTCCAAAGACTCAACTTTCAATGGAGCGCCAGAAGCATCTGCCATGTCGGTGTTTTCACGACCAGTAGTTTCGCCAGCACTTAACGCTTTATTAAGAGCGTCAACGCTTTCCCCCGAAGAAGATCCGTAACCGTCATTACCAGCGGCGTATCCGTAATCAGAAAGATTGATTGATAATTTTTCCATCTTTTGTTTTGTTTTTATTTTTATTTTATGCTACAATTTGAATTCCAAATTCACGCTTAACGCGGTCAATAATGTCTTTAGGAAGATTTTTGTTTGCTTCAAAATGAGTACAAGCGGCTGAATATTCTTCATCGTATCCCCCCTTTTGAAAAGTCGCTTCGTCAAGTATGGCGGCAATAGCCTTTTTTTGATTTTTCATACTCACACGTTGCATTCCGTCATCAACGGCTTTTTCGCCAAAGTCGCTATTGTCAGCTTTAACAAAATTCTTTTCAACCGCCGCTGTATTCCGCATTGATTTAGGGGCAGGAGATGAAGAACCAAATTCTTCAATCTGTTGACTCAAACCTAAAATAGTTGACTCGTTTGCTTTGATTACATCTAATAGCTCTGCTTCATGTATGGCGGCTGAATCAAGCTTTTGAGAACATTCTTTAATCAATACAGCAGCTGCAGTAATAAAGCCTTTAGTCAGTTTGTGTGATTCAGCGATGGCTTTTTCAATCGTATCAAAACGATTTTCTTTTTTCACTTCTTCAGCTTCTTCGGCTTTTTTCATTTCAACTTTTTCTTCGGCTTCTTCAGCGGGTGCTTCTTTGGCTTCTTCGGCTGGCGTTTCTTCAGCTTCTTTTGTTTCCGCTTCTTTGGCTTTCACAATCGTTTCAGTACTTGAATTAATATCAAGACCTAAAACTTCATATGCTTTTTCAATATCAGCGTCGGTAACTGTTTTTCTATTATTCATATTTGAAATTTTTAGTAGCAATGAATATATTTTTTCTGCTTTTTCAATATTAATACTTGGTACGTCTAAGAATATACGTTCCATTACCTCGGATTTACAAAAAGATTGATTTTTTATTTTCTTGTCGACCGATTCTTTAATCAAAGGAGCGGCTGTTGAAGTGTCCATTGATTTTTCTTCTTCGTCATCTTCTTCTGGTTCGGAACCTTCGCCTTTAATAATGTCAGCGAACGTTTGAGAGTTTTTAGGTTGGTGTGTTATAGCAACTCCCGTGATACTTGCTTTTGTGATAATTTTATAATCAGGGGATTTTTTATCGTTAGATTTTCTTTGAAGAACTTTACCTTCGATTGAGTAACCGAGGCGACGGGTTTTGCTATCCTTTGCTAATGTCAAAGCGAGCTCATATACGTCACGAGCTATCTTGCTAGATGGGTATAAATCAGTTTCAATATAAAGACCTTCGGGTCTTATTTCTCCTTTGCTTGGTTCTCCCACAATTGTAGCGGGTGCTCCTTTGGCTTGATGATGCCAATTTACTGTTCCGCTTTTCATCAAAGGTTCTATGTCAAATCCCTTAGGGTCTAAAAACTCCCCGTCTGAATCTTTATCCATAGTGGAAGCAATACCGCCAAGTCGCATAATTTCAACGCCTGTAGTTTCGTCAATAGCTTTTTCAATCGCTACTGGACACCAAAATTTAAAATCGTCTTTAAGTACTCGTTCCATAAAAAAAGGTCAAGAAAGTTATTTTGTAACTCTTGACCTTATTATAGCTGCTTGAACTTAAAACAAAGAAAATATTTTTTATTCAGTTCTAGTGCCGCCAGTGACATCAGCATCTTTATCAAAGAATTTCCCAATTCCTAAAATAACGGGAGTAGAGATTACAAGATATTGACCAATATCTGATATAGTGGCAATTTTTAAATATACAAAAAATAAAGAAACAAAAACATTTAACAAACACAATATTCCTATTACATTTGTTTTCCAAGATCTCCCTAATAAATTAGTCTTTTCCATAATATATAAATTTATTTAAATCCTGGCATTAATGTCGCATCCGGAACATAATCGGTGGGCTTGTAATTTTTATTTTGAGCCTCAAATACACGAGTAGACCACCCCTTATAATATTTCCAATTTTTAGGGTTTTTATTACATAAATTATAATATCTCAACAACCAAGAAAATTTGTACAATTCTATAAAATCGCTGTTGGTCATAAACGTTTTTAATTTGTATTCGTTTACGGTATTGTTTAAAGAATCTAACTTTTTTTGTTGCACTAATATGGTCTCTTGAAGTTTGTATGTTGAATACAATAAAGTATCATTTTGAGCTTTAAGCACAATGATTGAATCTTTCAGCGGCTTGTCTGAAGACAATGTCTGAATTTGTTTAGGAGAACACGCTGCAAAATTGATAGATAATAATAGCAATAAAATTATTTTTTTCATAAAGCATTTAATTTTGATATAAGTTCTGGGTCAACGACTCCGTCTTGCTTCACATGAACCAAACCTTCTGCCATCTTTATAGCTGGAGATATGCCGAGATTAACTGCCGCGTTTACTAATATCCCCGCAGTAGGTTGACTCTTTATACCGTTGCCTCCTATTTTATTCCAAAAATTCTTAAGGTAGAAACTCAATACGCTATCGTCTAATCCTGGAATTGAGCCCAAGTTTTTAGGGAAATTTGCTTTATCTTTTTTGGCAATATCCACATACTTCCACACAGGTTCGTTTGGCCAAAAGTTACGTGCTATTCCCCCGATTGTTTCCCCTCCCGAATCATTCTTATCATTAACATACCCCGTTCGTTTGTTTTTAGAATATCCTTCAATTGTGAGGACAGGTCTTATTGCTAAAAGAAAATCAGCCATTTTATTTTATTGTTAAAGATGTGAAATCAATACAATTTTTATTTAGAAAGTCAATTAATTTTGTGGACTTTTTTGAGTTATCTAACAACAGAAATTTTGATACGTCAGTTCCATCGTTTTCCAAGTACTCTTTAAATCCGTTTTCTAAAAGGTATATTTGAAACCCTTTGCGTATCGCTTCTTGATATTCGGTCTTCAAATCACTTATAAGCATAGTCTTATCCATATCCTCGATTAAATGTGGATATTCAAAATCTTCCATTAACGGAAAATCCCCTTTAAACGGGATAAGGTCGCTCGGCTTCTTTTTTAGCAAATAACCTTTTGCTAATGTGCCTACTGTTGAAACTAAATTGTAATCCATATAGTTTATTTTTTTACGATTATTTTACTTCTGTTTAACACTACCATAAATGAATTTCCCCGACCGTTTCCGTCAGGCGCTATTAAAGCGTCATACCCCTTTAAAGCGGCATAAACTCCTATGGCTTCACGATTGTGGTGTCTTGTGTTATCATATATCGCTGAATATACATCAGCATCCGCATTCTTTGGTTTCTTTAAAGCGTCTAATTCTTCTTTAGCCGTTACATTGGCTTTAAATAACGCATTTACTTCGCCTTTCATTGCCGCTACTTTATCTCCCATTTCATCCACTCCTTTTGTGACCGCTTTGTCGATTACCTTATAATGATTGTTCATGAACCATTCTTGAAATTCTTGAACAGGATAACTATACGGGTTGGTGAACGCATTCTTTTGTTTTATTGCATTATTTTCGTACCTATATTTACTAAACATCAAAGATGTCTTAGAGTTTGGCATTTTTAAAATAAATACATTTGAATTAGGAGCTTTTTCAGTAACCGTTCCCCCGTTTGACGTAACCCATTTAGTTATATTTTTACCAAAGAAATCGTCAAACTTAGGGTAATCGGGTTTATCATCGTCGTCTAATTTCCCCCAATCTATACTATCAATAGTAAGTTGATGGTCGACTAACGACGCTTCGTCCCAATGCATATCTGCTTTTATGTCAGCTGTTACTTTTTCGGTGATATGTAATAATTCGTCTTTCTTTATTTCTAGCTCTTTGTATAAATTGTCTACTTCCGCTTGCTTCGCCAAAGCTGCTTGAGTATCGAATGTTGTAAGTTTTTCAATTTCTTTTTTTAAATCTTCAATCTTAGCGACTTTGGCACTTTTGTCCATTGTACATTCCAATATCTGACCCCCGCTATGTGCATATTGGTGTGCGTGGGAATACGCGTCAGACTTTTTATAATCAGCTTCGGTTCTTTGTTTATTGGCTCCATCGTTTACATGAAAGTAAATACCTTGACCGTAATACCCCATAGTCCCATAAAAGCATTCATCTGTATATTTGAACTCGTCAGCCCAATATAAAGCGGTTTTCCCTCTTCCGTCATCAAGCCCCCTGAATAATTGTATATCCCCTTTGGCTATTTTATCCCAGTAATTCTTATGTTCTACTACCAACGGTCTAGCATCAAATCCGCGGGATTGACAAATAGTATCTAATAATTCCCAACCGTGCTTACCTGTGTTATTTAATTTGCCATCAGCACTTGAACCGTTAGCTTGAGACCAAAAATCCTTCAATTCATCATCTGAAAATTCCCTATACATGTCAACGTCCGGAAGTAAAGTCCTCGGTAAAACGGTACGGTTTAATTTCTTGTCCGCGTCTTCGATGTCTTTTTTTATTTTTTCAAGACTGCTAAAACGTTTAATCATAACGTCCGCTAAAACCGCGTCTCCCGATAAAGAAATAAAGTTTAGGACATCATCCTTTTTCTTTATTACTTCATTTATCTGGTCAACTTTTTCTTTATTAGTCAGATTACCTAAAACAGTAGGATTATATTTCAGCATACTGGCCCAATCATTGACATCATTATCAAATCCCTTCATGCCCCCTTGAGCCTTGTAAAACAAAGAACCCCCGTTATCAACTCGCACTAACCGACCCGCTGAATCAATTAATATATTGTCGTTTTTATAGACATCCCAATTTGATAATAGCGCATCGGCTGCGTACCCTTTAGCCATATCGGGATAATTAGAAGAATCCGGAACTTTAGCAAAAGGTATAAATTTGGACAACAATGTTTTATTTCCTTTACCGTCATCATACATTTCCATATCCGGAACACGTTGTCCGAGTATATGATAAAGTTGTGTCGCCATGTACTCGGAAGCTACGTGTCCGTTGGAAGTATTACTCCCCTTCTTCATCACGTATTGATTGCCCTTCGAGTCTTCAACCAACTGAGCCCCCGTACTACCGCCGAGTGCTTTAATTACCTTAAGATTGCTTATATCTTTGGGGAACATATCGTTTACATACGCAACATTCATATCCGCTTTTTTGCTTGTTTGTTTAGCGTTGCCTGCCAACACATGACCCTTGTATACTCGCCAATCGTATGTGGTTGTAGCGCCAGGAGTTAGAGTCCATATATATACAATTCCATCAACGTTTTTAGTTTGGCCAGGAAGTATTGCCTTGCATATTTCAACGTCTTGAGCGACTTCGTTTAAAAAATCGGCGATGGATTTTGATACATAAAGGTGGTATTCGTAATCATCCATAAAATCGTCGGACTTTATCTTATATGCGTCACAAGCCTTTATCAATGTATCGTAAGAAGAATCGTCCAGCGCAAACTGAGAGATCCTCTCCAATGCTACTCTATATTCATTCATGATTATCCTTCAGTTTCTTCGAACAATAAAGATTCAGCTTTTTCAATCGACATTTCGTTTATTTGGTCTTCAAACGATTTTTCAATTACTTCCGGAACGATAACCGTTTCTTGAAAAGTTTCAGCTTTTTCAAAAATTTCAACGCTTGAAACAAACTCATTATCGTCAGCCTTCGTTAAAACCTGCAACGCTTGAGTTTCCCAATCCTTGTCTTTTGTTCCTAAATATTTTTGAAAATTGGCGCTTTGTTTTCTTAGGTTGGCTCTAGTTGCAGTTCTGCGTTCGTTAAGTATCTTTGAGAAAGTTCGAGTGGTAAATTGTGCTGGGTCAATATTGTTTTCGTGCCTGATAATTAAATCTAGAAGTTCTTGACGTTCTTTGTCATCTTCGGCTGCATCATCCAAACGTGGAGCCGAATCAAATTCATAGTCTTGGAAACGACTTTTCATCGTTTCAATTGTTTCATGAATTGTTAAGTAAATTTCCGAAACAACCCCGCGGGACAAAATAGCTTTTGTGTCCTCGTTTTCAGACAAGGTATTAACGTCTTTATTCGTCATTACCATTATACGCCCCGTAAATTCAAAATTACTTTTTACATCGTCTGGGTCTCCGATAATTCTTTTTCCGGTCGCCGATGTAGCCTTTTTCATAACCGAAGCGCAATCGGCGCGGGTGATTACTTTATCCGTATCATCAAACAATATGATTTTCCCGTTGTGAGCTTTTAGGATAGTCAACAATTGTTTTCCCGAAGCTACGTCGGTTGCTTCAAAGATGTCATAATCTCCATCACCAGGAGTGTCGCCTTCTTGGAATGGTCTCATGTTCAATTCTTTTGCAAGTCCGTTGAAACCGTATGTTTTACCAATACCTGCTCCACCTGCTGAAATCATGAACCTTTGACCGTCGTTTTCAAGAAATTCCAAATACTTAGCATTCAAATCGAATATTACTTCGTCGGGTTGAATGTAGTTAGGGTCTTTTATTTTTTGTTTGTAAACAAATTTGTCGTAACGTATCCGGTCAGCTTTACCGATAAGTTTGTTGAATGTTTTTTGAACACGTGGGTCGTTTTTGTTCAAATACCATTCTTCACGAATAGCTTCTTGACCGTCTAAATCTACTTCTGCGCCGTCGGCGATATCGTCAGTAGAAGCCGCGGCAGGTTTAGCTCCGTTGCCGACCATTTTATTAATTTTGGCTTGTTTAGCCATGTGGTCGTCTAAAGTTCCAGTTGTGCTTATGCCCGAAATATCAACCCCGCGCTTTTCAAGCTCTTCTCGAGCAATGATACGTTGTTCAGCTTTCGCATTCTTTGCTCCGGCAAATGTTATTAATTTTGAATCATCGGTTTTAGAAGCCCATTCTTTCAGGGTATCGTTACTCATTGGTTTAGCGGTAGAACTCGAAGTCACGCTCCCCCTTCCGCCTTGTTTACGCCAATCTTCTTTGCCTGAAGTTAACAACGTCCAAACTAAAGAACTATCTTTAGGGTGCACGTCGCCTATTGCGTGTGCTTTCTTAATAATATCATCTTTATTCATGCCAATAGTTTTTATTTTTACACATGACAATTAATAGTTGATTCTATTCTGTTTCGAACTCGATTGGTAAATGTATCCCGAAAAAGTCTTCCATAATCTCACGAGTAACCCGCGTAACCGTATCAGAATCTTCGCCCCGACGCAATTCTTTATTGACTAACTTTTTGCCGCCTTTAATTAACCGAATAGTTTCTTCAGCATTTTTTACAGCGTTGAACAATTCCATTACCAAGTCAAAATTATGCTTCGTATCGATTAAATATTGCTTCTGAGTAATTTCCCTTTCAGCCTTCTTTAAAGCTTCAGCAAACTCCTTAGGAGTGGCATTCCATGGTATTATTACCGCTCGTATGTTTTCAAACAACGGGTCGTAAATTTCTTTTGTCGATTTTTCAAGCCCTCGGTAATCTCTCAATACTGGATAACACCCGTTCAACATTGCTTCGATTATAAACCCGTTGATATGCGTACGACAATATTGAGCATAATGGCGTGCCCACGATGGGTCTACGGCAAATTTAGTGCATTGCAATCTGCGAGTTACTTCGACACTACTCACTAAACCAATATAATGCATACCGAACTTCTCGGCTCTATTCCAAACAGTAATTTTTTTATCGTATTCTTCAGGTAAATCAGGGTCGTACCTAATGTCGCAAATATAATTTTCTTTGACCTTATCTGGAGAAGTCATATAAGCTTGTTCAATGCCGGAACCAGCGACTGTTATGGAATAAGTCCCTTGAATAACATCGTAGTTCATATACGGAACCGCTCTTAATAAATCCTCAACCCGCTTCATGCTCTTGAATATGTGAGCGGCAAAGAAATCCTCTTTTCGGTCTTTTAATAAAACAACAGGCATTTTTGAGTTTTCGTCCAGATAACGCGGGTTCAAAAGCAATACCCTCGGCATATCTATATTTTCACAACATTGGTACGCCGCAATATGAGCACATTCCAAATAAAGTATCTTTTCGTGAAGAGCCGAAACATTGGACGCCCTGATATCGAAGTACGCGTCATGAACAATGAACACTTGTTTTATCTTAGAAGGTAGGTCAAAAAACTTCCACCAAAAACTTGTATCTTTATGACTCCAAACTGAGCTTTTTGTCGGTACGAAATTCCAAAGTATCAAGTCGGCGTCTTTAACTATCTCGTTCCAACGTTCAAGAGCGTCAGGCTCATATATCCCTATCTTGTTAGTTGGAGGTAAATAATACCCGTAGTAGTTATTCTTCCAATAACCTGTCGCTTCACTTATTTCGTACCCGCCGTTTTGAGAATTGATTTTCTGTTTTGACTCAAACGAACCATCCGCTAATTCAATTAGCGATTTGTCGTATGCTTTTTGTTTAGTAGACGTTGGGGATATTTGTATAATGTCGATGTCGTGGCCAAGATGTTTGAACGCCTTGACTTTTGACTCAACGTGTTCAACTATCCCGCCATACTTCATTATTTCGAAATCTGCAATAAAAATCTTCATTACTTTGTTTTATTTACGTAAATTTCTTCAGGGAGCATTTTCTTTATGTAGCCCTGCTCAAACCAAAGTAGCCCTGATTGGCTCTTATAAAACCTTTTCGCGAGGTCAAATTTTATGTCGTGAATCTCAACCGTCGGGATTGACTTGTAAAGTTCAAAATCTACCAAGCTGTTTTCAAACTGCTCTTTTGCCCGCTTCTTATACGAATGAGGAAATTCTCTATAAAAGTAATTTGCTTGAGCTGAAATTAACCAATGTACAAAATAATGGAAAGGGTGCGACTGCCCGAAAGGAGCTACAATTTTATAATCGGGATTTATCTTTTGAAATTTCCTGATGAAGGCATACAAAGCTTGAGAAATTTCAGTCAACTTATCTTCTCCCCAATATTCTGTCAAATAATTTAGGGCATTCTCGTGATTAACGGTTTTAAACTGTTTAAAATACCCGTAATAGCTTTGGTCGTCGAACTCTACTGTCAAGTGGTGAAAAGGTATGTTCAAGAACTCATAAAGGTTCTTATCTTCTTGTATACGCTTTGCATTATTTTCAACGGTCAACACTTGAACTTCGTACCCTTCTCCCAATAGTGCGTGCGCACAACTAAACAAAATATCATCACTGTGCGGCTGAATTAGCAATAGCTTTTCTACTTTTCCCATTTTCTTTTTACAATTATTTTTGATAAAGGTTGATTCTTTTTTGTTACTGATTGGGCCAATGTCCGGACTTCATCGCTTATTTCCGGAAGTGTCTTTTGACCTGTTGGATCTGGAAGTAATCCAACTCGCATGCTTAAATTTGTACAACCTAAACATGGTGAGAAACTTCGTTCCTTATTATACAACATAACTCTGGCGGCTTGAAAACGTTCGTGGTTCCACAGCGCGTCAATTTCATAGTCAAATATACTGCCAATTGGATAAGTGCCTCTGAAGTCGTCGCAACATAAAGCCACATTTCCATCCCAGCGAAAAGACATTTCCCTAAACGGCATAGTGCAACGTTTATGTTGGTCTTTGTTATCCAATGGGAACGCTGCTCCACAATGGTTAGTTAGGTTACGAACTAATGATATTTGTTCGGTACGTATTGGCGGAACAACTAAAATACGGAACTCTTTTTTGTCAGAGAACATTGGTATCCCTGCTTTGAGATATTGTATGTCTTCCTTGCCATCCATCTCCTTAACAATTTTTGACCAATCTCCTTCGTCTGAATAGTTGTCTAACAATAGATGGTTGATGCCTGCTTCTTTTAAAGCTTCTATTTTTTCGTGTATGAAATCTTCTTCTTTTGCGATACCGTACCCGTTCGTTATTAAATGAAATATTGTCTTTGGCAAAGCAAACCTGAAAATACTAATTATGTCCAATAATTGCGGGTTCAAAGTTGGTTCCCCGTGCATTGCGAAGATTATCTTACTTGGCCAATTTGCTTTAGCTATTTCGCCCGCTATTTCTTTTGCAGTCTTTAGCGTCATAAAATTCCAAGGAGTAGTACCTTTTTCTCGCATTCCCCTTAACCCGCAAAAACTGCAACCAAGATTACACCCCTCGGTCGGCTCAATTTGTATTGAGTATGGGGCATGTTGTAATTCTAAATCTTCTAATGCCATAATGTATTAATCTTTTTTAAAAATTTCAAATATATAGCCAGTTGACGAACTGTAAATCGTTGCCTTTGGTTTATCCATCAACTCTATTTTTCGGTTAGTGAAAGGCATGTCTTTTAGTTCTTCGCTACTTATAGAGGCAGTAATTGACATGTCTTCGGGAATCTTTATGCCCGACATTGCTAAATTTATAGCAAATTGTTCAACTTCGTTTAGTGTCATAATGTATATTTTTCTTTATTAACTCTGGTGACAAAAATGGGGAGCCTTTTCGCGGCTCCCCTTGGTTCACGTCTTATGCTACTGCTCTGAGCGGTGCATTAGAAAAGTTGATTGTTTTGCCCGTTATAGACAACGACTTTCTCTTTTTACCCTACTTATAACGCTGTCAAAACCAAACAGCCCCGTATAATTGTAACTAACATTCCCGTAGTCTAAGGCATAATCGGAATGCAGTTGCCTTCTGTTAGTTACTCCTCTGGCGAAGGATGTGGAGCTGGAGGGAGTCGAACCCTCGTCCAAACGTATTTCAAATAAACGTCATAGATTGTCGTGTAATATTAATAACCTTGGTAGTTATTTTGTGACTTTTATGTCAAGCTTCACACCTTGAAGTCTTGGATTTTTAGCAATATATTTTGGAGCAATAGAGAACGCCCGTAAACCTGAATCCCAAAGATAACCTTTTTGCTTATGGTTTATTGTGCAACGACAGTACGGGTGAACTGGAGAAATTGTCGCCTTATAATCAGCCGCCTTGAGTCCTATGTTATTCCCGTTCGCTATTACATCATCCAATACATAAACTATCGGTTCGCTATTTGGGTCTTCTGGGTCTGTCAAGTAAAGCTCTTTGCAATGTTTACAAGCTCCTTCATAAACATCAAAATAGACTTCGGAATCAACGCCGTGGTTCTTTACGATACTTTGAGCTATTCCGGAGTTATACGCTTCGTGTAATAAGTAGTAAGCAATACGCAGCCAATCCCTTTCCCAGTCCTTAGTCGCTTCCCCAAGTTCCGCTGCTAGAGTACGCCCGCTTTTTCGTAATTCGACAGCCTTCGCCGCCTTATCCTTGATTAACGCCTTTATTTTGAATTGGTTCTTTTGATTGCCACGAACTATGATATTTGAAGTACCTTGTCTGATACGACTACCCAGCCCACCAATATCATTATATGCTCGGTTCTTGATTTGTTCAAGAGCAAATCTTTCTTGTTCGGTCAAAGGTATGAAGTTACCAGAACCTAAAAACTTTGTAAACTGCGAGTAATTCAATCCCTTTGCTCTTTTAGAACCTAATGCGTCGGACAATATTCCAAAGTAGAATGCATGGTCTATTATACCTTGACTATTCTTATACAAATTTACGTCAATTCCGGAAGCTAGAAGTAACGCTTTTTCGTTAGCCGACAGATAATTGTATCCAAGTTGTTTACCCACGAATATGCATTCCCACCTTTTGAGTATTCCGAGTATATCTTGTATTTGGTTATTGTTGAATATCATTTTTTGATAGGCTTAATAATTTCGTTGATTAATTTTTTGTACCTCGAATTAATCTTTTTGTCCAATTCTTCGAATACGGTTGGCAATTCCTTTTTCAACCAATCAGGCGCGATAAAATAATGCATAAAATTTTCTGCAAACACTTCATTGCTCTTGCTAATCTCATAAGGGCTGCTTGCGTGCGTAATGGTTTTAGCAAACCCCTTGTACCCCTTACTTTCAAAGTGGTCATAATGATGTCCTAATTCATGCACAAACGTATTTGCATCCAATTTGGAAGGCATAGAGATAGTATCTATCAAATCATGTCCAGCTATATTTCCAGAGCCGCCGTTGTACTCCCTCAACACCAACTTTAATTTAATATCCCTTGTTATTTTTTCAGCTTCATCGAACGAAATTTCAATATCTAAATTAACAGGCTGTTCTAAATTTCTTAGTTGATATATCTTCTTAGCGTATTTTATGTAATTGTCAAAATTCAAAAAATCTGTTTTGTGCTTAATGTCTTTTAAATTCGCACTTTGTATATAACTATCATCTTTGTCTAATTCATCATAATTAATATCGAATTTAGTTTTTAGCAAATCTTTGTATTTTTGATACTTATCAAGTTTCGGATTTAACGAAATAATATCTATGTACGCTTGAGCTTCATCATTTATTTCGTGTTTCTTAGCAGCGGGTTTCGCATCGCTCTTGCTGACATTACGCCAATCATACTTCCCTGAAGGAAGCTGTTTCCAGACCCATTTACCGTTCGGATGAATATCTCCCACGTTATGCCCCTTTTCAATGTCGTTTTCTTGCGCCTTATCGATGTCCTCGTCTTTGGTGTCGACTGCCGCTGATTTAGCGATATACTTTAACACATCCGCAACCGCCCCCGACAAATTAGTGTTGTATTCTGAAATGAACTTGTTTTCATATTCAGTTACAACTTTGAAGGGTGAAGGTATGAAATGTGAATCTTTCTTTGCCATATTATTTATCGCCTTTTTTGCTTTTTGATATTTCAACCGCTTCAGTCAGATATTTGTAATAATCTAAATAACCAGCTTTTTCTTGGCTCAACTCTTTATAAAAATCTAGAGACCTTTGTATTTTTTCGTCATCAAATTTAGAAACGAATGGCGCAAACATATCTGGCCATAAAGGTCTTTCGCCAAGCATGTTGACTAAATCGTCTTGTTTTATTTTTTTGCTTATTGCCAATTCGACTTTTCTTAATATGGCATATCTCGCCCCATAGTCTATATCTCCAGCTTTCGTGCCCTCATCGTAAATTCTTTGAGCTTCTTTTAATTGGTTTGCTAACCCTTTAAAATCAAATCCGCTTTTTTTATCTTCAACGTCTTTTGAATCAGGTTTTTCATCAAACTCGTACGAAGCTTTTTCGTGAGCATTACGCTGGTCGGTCAAGCTTTTTGCTGATTCTTTAGCTTCCGGAGTATCAACGCCCGACAGTTTCTCAATTGCTTCATTGAATGTTTTCACATGTCCAGCGTGTTCTTCCTTTGTCATGCCCATAGAAGATTTCTTGTCCATGCTGACCCCGCGTTTCTCGAGCTCTTTCTTTGCAGCTGAAACTAACTCTTCTTTTGCGTCTTTTGATTCCAAAACCTTTTTCAAAGTTTCAGTATCGGTCGTTGCAGCATGTTCTTCAAGTGTCTTCGTAATCGGCTTCTTCTTGCCGTTTTCGTCCAACTCAACTTTTTTGTTGTCTAAAAATTCTTTTGCCTTTGCTTTTTGTTCTGGAGTTGAATCATCTGAATCCATAACTCGCCTTGCTCTTATGGTTTGTTCAGAAGAAGCTGCCGACTTGACTTTCTTTGAGTCAACTTCGTTACCGTCTTTCTTTTCAGCCCCATACTTTTGTCCAACTCGGTTGAGTTTTTTGTTTTCCGGAGTATTTGCATAAACTCCGCTGCGAGATTTTTCAATTTCGTCTTCAAACCCCTTTAATATGTTTCTTCTTTTATCGTCTCCAATGTTTAACATGATTTTGCGTGTTTAGAATTTTATACCAACATTTATTGTGTACCCTACTTGAGGACCTGAAACACCAACGTAACGTATTGCCGAAGCCCCAATCATATACTTTTGACCTAAATCAATCCCCGCTTGCACCTGATTCAAACTTAAATCTATCGACGACCCGACCATACCGTAAAACTGAATTGCCGGAATACGAGTTATGGTATTGGTGGTCGTTATGTATTTAACAATCGGTTGTATGGTTGATTTTGCTTTTATTATTTTATTTCCCACAACTTTTACATCAACCTTAAACGTACCTAAACTGTCAGTTGAATAATCAAGATTGTAATCTCTTTCTAAATGGTAATCAGCCAAAATTGCTGTTGTGTCAACCTTTTGAATAATTGTTTTACCTGCTACAGCATACGGAACGGTATCATGCACCGCATAAGGAACTGGGTTATCCAATGTTTTAATAATCTCGTACGGAACTTTCTTAGTTACCGTTACCGTTTTAGTGTTTATTGCAGTTTTTACTGTTAAACGCCCCGTAAACAATCCAGCGAAAAATAAAACTACGATAGTGATTCCTGCGGTCAAAAATTTGTTTCCTGTTGTCATTTTTCTTCTTGTTTAAAATAGTTTTCTACATCGTCTTCGTGTACTCCTAACTTATGAGCTATTTCGCCTGACAGTAATTTCTTCATCATTTTTACCGCTGGCAAATCAGGCTTTATTATTAACATATGAGCGCATACAGAAAAGAACTCGGCTGCACATAATAACGCTGTTACGAAAACAGTCCCTATACTTATGTCGTTGTTGATTAAAACTTTTTCTAAGACCAACGGCATAAAAAATAAAACAAAATACATTACCAATTTCACCGCTGTTGAATAAAGCGCGATGCTTATTTTAAATTTACGAACCTTCAAAGAAGACCAACACCCAAAAAATAAATCGATAAAAAGAGCCAACAGCACCCAATGAAATAATTGCGCCTTTACGCCAAACGTTGCGGCAACGAACATCATAAACATCATCCCCCAACCCATGACAGTACTGAAAATAAGTCTTAGTTTTAAGACTAAATCGTCTATTGTTAAAACAACTTTTTGAAAAGCATTCAATTCCATCTCATATTACTATTTTATGCAAATTTATAGCCCTGTATATCTATTTATTTGTACACAACTGTGCTGTCTATGCTATAATCTTCGGTCAAATCGCTGGTCGGTGCTAAGCTATTTATCGACACTGAATAATCTACCCCAGCCACAGCATTTTCCTGCTGGTTAGCGGGATTATACACATCGTCGATAATGTATGTTTCCGATTCTACTCCTCCAATTGGTATGGTTATATTATGGTCTACGGTGACGTCTGGACCAGTCGTCCTAGCGTAACCTATTATATTAGAAACTAATGCGCTACCAACCGCCTCGCTGCTAGTAGCCTTGATGTGTATCTGGTCTCTAAATGGACCATCAGTTTGGTCATATTTAACAAACAATACATTAAGCGTTATCAAATTTTGTATTTTGGTAGACCCCGAAACAACCAAAGTGTCATCGGATATCAAAGTCAATGCAACCACATCCAGTTTTAAAATTTGGTTTGCTGCGTATGTAGTGGCAAAATATCTCCAAATCGATGCCGAATCGCTTTTATGAACTTCTGCCGCCCAAACTGTTGATGATACTTTAGTAATGCGTAACCAAAGAGGATATTGTCCAGCCTTGAATATAATTTGTATTATTGGACGTTTTGAAGAAATAAAGTCGGCTTGAGAAGCCCAAATATTCATAACATCGCGTACAGAACTCCAAGCGTATGAAAAATCTGCGTAATACACTTCTACAGATTCACCAACTGCTAAGTTTTGAGCTAACCAAGTTGATTTATCTCCGGAAAGTTGTTTCCTGTAAGTCTTGGAAAAATTGCTAACAAACGCATTAGTGTTATTTATTTGAGCTTGCGTTTTTCTGAAAGCCGAATCCACGCTGTCATTGTTGTTTATGGCGGAAACAGAAGAAGATGGGGAAAAATCAAGCGACAATTTAATTCCTGTCGCTTCTTTAAATTTGTTTATCCAGCGTTGAAACTTGGACACTATTATTAACAAAGAATCGTTTAATAATATGTCCGTCGCTTCTCCCGTTGCGACAAGAGATGGGACTGTCTTTGAATAAATCTCATTAGACGAAGTTTGATTATTAATTTCTTCAGCGGTCTTAGCTACAATACTTTGATAGTTAGAACCTATCGCTGTTGTATCTCGGGACACCAAATCCATGTCGGTATCATATTTTTCTTTAGATACAAATCCCCCCGCCTTATCTTTCCAAGAATCCAACGCCCATTTGAAATTGAAATACAATCCATTATTCCAAGATATCAAATTGCCTTGACCCTCCGATATCAGCTTAGATAATTTGTATTTTGCTAACGAAAATATCCCCTCGACTTTTGATTTACCGAAAATATACCCATCAGTAAAATCAAAGTCGACTTCATCAAATGTGAATATTAATTTCTTATTGGTTAAATCAAACACGCCTGCCAAATCATCAATCAGTAAATTAGATGACGTAACGTGGTATTGTATGTTAGTTCCTAAATCATCAACAACGATATTTCCTAATGCGTCTGTGTATTGAACCTTGGTGGTTGTAATTGCAACTGCTATCGCATTTAATTTATCTGTTATTCTATAATGAGCCCCCAATGACAACCCATCACCCGAAGCAAGATTAACTAACTCGCTGTATTGAATAACGGATATAATTTCTTGCTTCAAAACAATCCAATTCAAAAGAAAAAAATCATAAACTTTATGACATTTCTGAGAAGGGGTTGTGTCAAACCAAATTAATGTAGTATCTTCCGGAGCGTTAGCTCCTATATACAAACCTGAAGTATCAGCCATGATTTTTATTTTTAGCGAGTGTAAACGTAATCGGATCTGTCATTCCAAACCGAAATAAAATCCATTGTTGATTGCGCATATTCAACGATCGTCACAGTTCCAGTAACGGTAGTTTTTGATATCCTCCAACCTGCTCGAGATGGGTCTGTCCCTAGAGGTGCATACCCTTTATAAGTACCGCCCACTTGAACATCTACGATAGGTTCTGGCATGGTATCGCTCAAAAGTTGTACTATTGGTGCGTTAGTTTTTTGTACTTCCATCTTCTTCTTGTTTTAAAAAATTGTCAAATGCTTTTATAAATGAATTGTCTTCTGCTTTTTCTGAATCCTCGTCGTCGTTGTCGTATTCGCTACCTGAAGCGTCCTCGTCAACAACAGCTTCGTCAAATGGGTTATAAGTATCTTCTCCAGCTCCATTCATATTTGCTTGCTGTGTAGCCTGAGCGGCTTGTGTCTTAGCCGAAATATAAACTGCGTTTTCGATTATTTCACCTTCTTCGCCAATTGGTTCAAGTTCCCATTTCTCGCGGATTTCATTAATCTTCATGAAACTTCCAAGCTTCTTCACGTCCAAATCAACCTCTTCTGAAATGGTCATTCCATTTAACCCTACGAATTGGAACTCAAATTCGGGATTTACTTGTTCTACAATGTATTTGTTTATTTTACGTTGAAGAAATTTCAACAGCGGATATAACCCCTTATCCTTAGAATTTTTGAGACGTTCAGCTTGACTTCCTTCAAACATTCCTCCGCCACCCGATTTTGATATGTCCCACCCTATTTCAGTTGGGTCAATAGAATAAATGGCACATGCGAGTTTTATTAAGTATTCAATCCAAGCCGTATATTCCATATCCCGATTGTTCTTCTGCAAGTCAATCCAGTCTATGTCGCCTTCTACCACAGGAGTCTTCCAGCTTTGCATAACGCCCGTAATCATAGATTGCCATTGTTGCTTAAATTGTTGAAGAGACGCTTCGTTGACATTACCCTTAACACGCAACAACCCTTTAGGAGCCGAACCTTGTGAAAAGAACCTACGATTATACTCATCTCCCCACAACATGGAAGTAACTACATTTATCAATTCTTCAAGTTCTGAAGTGCCATACCCGTTTGCGTAAATACTAGACGAAGGATTACGTACACCGAAACACATTTCCCAAGGCAAAAATTCGCTTACTACTGCGTTTTGATATATTTGTACGTACGACGGTTTATAACCCTTTACCATCTGCCCTAGCATACGGTCTTGATTCGTAAAGGCAGTATTCCTTTTAAAGAAAACGTTTGTTGAATTATTGTCGAAGTAAGACTCAGCCATTCTGAAAGATGAAGCGTCCGTCGCCATAAATTGAGTAAGTTTCCCCCTTCGGTTACGGATGCACTCAAAAGTCATCTGGTCGTAAACTAATGAATCATCGACAGATTTTCGTATGAACGTATCAAAGTCATCGTGTTCCCAAGAATTAACTTCCCCGCAATTTAGAATAAAGTCAGTTATCGCATTAGCTATCCTTTTGTCCTTATCATCCATTTTAGAATTAACCCCAAACTTCGGTTTCTTGCGAATTACGAATCCCGTTGAATACTTGTCGGATTGAGGCTCGGCAAAATCAGCAATTTGATTCTTACGAGTTTTTATTATGGCGTTTATAATGGGAGCTTTTGACATCCGTTTCAGCGTGGTGTAAGATAGCGAAAACGGTTTATCCTTGAATCCTAACGAGCTTTGAAATTCGAGAGGGTCTACAAAGAAGGATTTTGAATCATCGGGTTGTTTAGGTTGTATAGACGCTAATGAATTAGCCGCCTTTATCATGTCGTCTGGATGGTCTGACTTTAACGCCTTTTCGAGCGTCCTCAGTTTTTTATAGTGTAAAAGCTGTTCCGCCTTTTCTATCGCTTCAATTTGTGTCGCTAATTTGCCAGCCATTTAGATAATTAAATTTAGTTTCATTATCTATATAACTGCTAAACCAATTTTAATTTTGCGAAGATCTTTATTTTCACAAATTACATATTTGTCAGTCAATGTTTCGTGAGTAGCCAACACCGCATCCTCAATATCGTATAATTCGGTATCATCATCAAAGCTACTGAAAGACTCAAATTCTTTTAGTTTTTCCCAAATAGAGTCAAACTCTTCAATGTCTTCAATGGTCATAGCGCTAAAATCTGAAAGAAATACCAAGTCTTTAACTTGCGTATCCATTTCTCCTGCTAACAACTGCAAGTCTATATCTAAATTAATAGTTTTATAATCGTTCCACTTCATGTCATTTACCGATTACGCCCGTTGATTGTGGTACAAATTTAGACCTTTGTTTGCCTTCTCCAATTGTCATTTTCCAATACTTTTGAAATTCACATAGCCACATCTCTATCTGATGCAATGTGATATTGCATTCCTTGTCTGTGTAGTATTTACCTTTATCTTTATTCCAATAGAGGTAAGGCATCGAACCGAACCTCTTCAGCTCAACTTCAGCTAAATCTCTAAGCATATAGATTCCTATTTTTTGAGCCTTCCCTTTTAAGTTAGGGAAAATTAACCGTATCCCCACGCTAGCGCCAGGACCGACATTGGTGTAATCGTCTTGAGTGAACTTCATGAACCTTCGATTTGTGTAGCGAAAGATGTAAGTAAAATCTTGATAAAATTCGTGCGCTATGAAATCAGCAACCCCAGGATATGACTTCAAATGTTTAATTATATCTTCCGGAGTTTTAGCGGTCAAAACTGTCTTTACTATGTTGTTGATATTTTTATGAAGCGTTGGGATTACAACTCGAGTATAACAATAATCGCGGGTGTGGTGAGGTGAGGCTTGTGAATTTATTAGATAAGCGTTGGTGAAAGGGTTGGCGTTGCAATCTCTTACTTCTTGTATTACTTCAGCAAAATCATCTTCATCAAAATCTTCCCAATTCTGGATACCCGCCTTCCAGCCGCGAGTCATTACCGCATATTCAAAAGTATTGGGATTGTTAAAATAGCGAAAGAACATTATCTTCCATATCAGGTTCCGGAGCGATAAACTATCATCCAGAATAATATTCTTGATTTGCCATTGTGAATTTTTATCCAACTCACGATAAACGTTTGTAAACTTTGATTCAGATAGTATCTTATTTTTAGTCCATGGCGCGGGAGTCTTGTCTATAAAACGTTTCTTCCATACATTTTGGCGCTCAAACATTACATTGAAAAACAATTCCAGATTTGGTCTATAAACTTCCAAATCTTCTTCAGGCAAAGAACTATGCCAACTATTTCTTTCAAACATACGCTATTTAATTTTTTCTTGACCTAATTATTAATTCTCTTTTTGCTTCGATATTGCCTTTGGAAAGAAGTTTTATTATTACTTCTTTCTTCAACTTAATAAATGGTCTTCTATAAGAATTAATTAATTTAGTATCGGACAATGTAAAATTACAAGTGTTTTTTATGCAGATTGGTTTGTTTGCAAAATGAACTGAAAACTCAGGTTGATATTTGTTACCGTGAAAACCGTGTATGACGAATAATATATCGCCCCATACGCTTTCATTCTTTACAATATCGCCCTCCTTAAAATACCCGTGAATTGACTCCATGCTATATGACTCTTTTTATTTTATAAAACTTTGAACTAAAAAGAAGAGCGAACTTCACAGCCCGCTCTCTCTCAATTGACAAATCTTAAATTTAACCAAATCACCCTATGAAATTATTTTCCAAACCCAAATGCAATAACCTGTCTTGGTGACAACTCGTAACTTGAAGTATCTTTTATTTCTTGAAGCAATTCGCAAGCCTTAATATCAGTCATGATATTACAAATCTTTGAAACCGTGTCGTTGTATTTTCTGCGCGTATCAGCTTCAGCTTTTGAGGCAGGGCAACAATTTGGTTTTGACTGTGCGTCGGTTACCGATAGGCTTTCAGCCACAGCGCCGCAATTTTCTTTTAAATTCGTGTCTTCCCAATCGTACACCTTGAAGGGAACTGACAGTTTCATGTCTTGTGTCCACCAAGGCGATACGTCTTTGGTAGGAGCTGCTCCGCAATCTTCAAGTAAAGTATTAGCAGCGGCGGTTTGAACGGCAAGGTCGGCATTTAAAGCGGGTAAAACCCCCGTATTAATCTGATCTTTTATTTCCTTGCCAGTTTTACTGAACTTTATACCACCGTCGTTCATTGCATACAGAATATCCGACTTCTCTACGTCGTCAACGGGTGCACCTTGAGTATCATCTTCGCTGACTGCCTTTTCAAAAGGGTTTTCGTCGACTTCTTCGACAACCTCAACCGCCTTTTCAATTTCGGCTTCGTCCACGTCGTCAACTGCTTTTTCAATGTCAACCTCAGCGGATTTTGCTAAATTAGATTCAGCGTCATCAGCTTTCAGCTGGTCTGAATTTGTAAAACCGTTGGCGATATGTAACCGCCGCGCTTGTTGCGCTTTTCTTATTTCGTCTCCTACGTTCATGGTTTTATGTTTTATCTGCGTTTTATTCTATATGATACTGAACCTGAATATTCGTTATCTTCGTAATCATCCCAATCGCCGTCCGATTTTCCTTTCTTCATCAAATCAGAAAAACTTGTAAACCCTCCTCCGAATGGATTCCACACAGAGGTTGTGTCTACCCAAAATCCTTTTGGCGGAGAAATTAAAGCTTTTGCGGCTGCCTTGCGAGTTGCATCCGCTACAGTTCCTCTTTTTGAATCATAAGACACGCCCAAGGCAACTATACCCTTGCCTACTTTCTCAGTATAAAATTGATAATTGTTATCGTTTTGTTTACTGTAGTGGTCATTTATGAGTTTTAATTCTTCTTTGGTAAATGGGTCGTCTGATTTAGGTTTATCGGCTTCTTTTGTTGGTTGCTTCTTGATAACGTCCGTATCCGTTTTTGGGGTTGGTTTTGTTGTAGTGCGATGCGATAATATCTCGGCTTCCCGCTTTTTCATTGATTCATATTTTTTAGCGGCAACTGGGTTTTTGGTTGCAAAGTCAGGAGCATTGACAGGATATTTTTTTCTATAATTAGCTATGTCAACTCTCAACCCTGTATATTCAATTTCTTCTTTATCCGAAGCTTGAGCTGGCTTGCCTCCGATAGCCTTATCATGATATTGTTTTGAAGACGGGTCGTCTCCGTTTCTATCATCGCTGTCGTCTTGTTTCCCCGCTGAGTGTGTCTTGTTATCAGGCATATGAACATAAGGTTTGTTTGGGTCTGCATTAGCAGCGGGTTTTGAACCCGTCTTAGCTGCATTTCGCCAATCGTACTTACCTGATGGAAGTTGAGTCCAAACCCATTTACCGTTGGGGTGAGCGTCTCCCACATTATGACCTTTTTCAATGTCGGTTTCTTCAGCCTTTTCGATGCGGTCTGAACTTGAAACCACGAACCCCTTCAAGATATTCATCTTGCGGTCGTTTTGCGCCCTTCTAATGTCGTCGTTTATGCTCATAATTATTTTAATAACATACCGTAAAATTGTTCTAATGTGAATGCCTTATTATAGTTGTAGTTTTCTTTTTGGTTATTCACATCATCCAACATATTTTCTAACAAGCTTTTCCCATTCTTCGTTTGATAGTCAGTATTGTTGTAGACTGAAAGGTTCAACCATGTCATTTTCAAATTGAATAACACCTGTCCTAAAACTACCTTTTCGTCTAACTTAGCATATTCAGAGAACCGCCCCGCTAACCATTGTGACATTTTTATCAGGTCTGGATTGTCATGTACAAATTGAGGATATGGCTTGATTGATGTTACGAATTTTTCAAACGCCTTCTTGCCGAACCCCTTCAAAAGTTTAGGTATATTGTCGGAAGTGTCTCCCAATATCACCTTACCTAACAGAACCTGTATTGGGTCAATTTCGTTGACAGGTAAATTCATTTCAAAGTACCGCTCCCATTTATTCATATTTTCCGGAAGGCACGTCATCATTAACCGATTGGAAGCGTTGCAAAAGCAAGATACATTTTTAGTGCACATTTGAGTTATATCTGAATCGCCTGTAACGATTACCAATTCTTCGTCCAATATGTAACCGAAGTACAAACTCCAAACATAGAGAAGGTCATCACCTTCGGCTCCCCAAACTCGGCTCACGATTAACCCCTTCTTGCGAAGTAACGCTTCGAACTCATCCAACACTTGCAGAAACAACTTATAGAAGTCGTCGCGCACCTTTGTCAGAGCGTACTTATAATCGTCATATAAGGAATAACGCCAACTTGAGCTGTCAATTACGAACGCAACGCGGTCAATGTCCTTAAATCGGTTGAGAGTAAAGCACATATCGATTACGCACTTTCGCAATAAAACTTGTTGGTTTTCTTTAACAGATAAAACCGAGGACATATCTTGCCCTCGGTAATAAGTTGTAAATACGTTATAAACTTTGTGAAAAAGGAAATTTCCGTCAAATAGTATATTCATTTGAGCATTTTTATTTTGTTAATTTGGTCGTCCTTTGATTCTTTAACCGCTTTATTGATACTTGTATTCTTGCCGTCTTTAACTCCGTGCATGAATATGTTGTTAACCTTAACGTTGGTTTGACGCCCCTTATTCATTTTATATTTGGTAGCCACAAACTCATCAATCGCCGCATCATTGCGTAAAACCAGAGCCGTTACCTTACCTGCAAAAATGGCGTCTTGGGATTTATCTGCATTTGCTTCTTCTTGAAACTTGACATCAAGTCCGGAAACACAACCGCCAAGATAATGACGTAAATAAGTGTCGAGACCGATTGGCTTAAATTTGAAATCAATTGTGTCCTGATATAATTTGTATTTCAACTTTCCTAATTCCACGAACCGTTCGCAAAGCATGGTGTGTAACCATTTCACAGTTTCCATGTTTTGAGGCAGACCCAAAATCAACATACGCCTATCTTTGCGGTCGCCGTGAATAAAACACTTACAAAAATTCCATTTGCAACATACGTACATCAAGCGAAACTCCCAATCACCGCCTATGAATTTATACTTGTACCAAGAGTCCATGTTTTCTTCAACTCCAGCTTTTGGTTTATCCTTCAAATCGAGTTCATCGATTGACAGATTATAACTGAGTAATAAACGTTGAATGGCGGCTGCTGCGGCTGTCGCTTCGTTTTCATTACCCACCTTGATTGCACTTTCCTGAAGCTTGATGAGCTTGCGTAATTTGTTCTGAATTTGGTCAATTTGATTTACAGTTTCCATTTATTTGTCATTTTATGGATTAATACTATTTGGATTACGATACAAAGATATCGCTTTATTTGAATACTACCTAATGTTTTATTGATTATTTTTCGCTTAGAGCCAAGATTTAACTATTCGCATTTAAAATCGGTTACAAATCCTAAATAATGTTTTGCCCGCGTATATGCCACATAAACCAGATTTCGTTCTTGTTCTGCCATCCAAGGAATTTTCATACAATGTTTCAAGTACATTTTATCTTCACATATGATAAACACCTTATCAGATTCGAGCCCTTTGGATTTATGAATGGTTGACAAACATATACCGTTTTTATTGTCGTCTTTGAAAATGGTTTCAATGCGCGAAATAACTTCATTGACAGTTGTCAACCCTTGCGACAATATATCAATCACCTTTAGTTTGTCTGAATAATTCTTGTACATATCCGACTCCATAGCCTCAGCCTGAGTGCAAGATGTTTTAGCTATTACCTTGCCAATGATTCTTGATAACTCCTTGCTCAAAACGTCTTGAACATCGGCTATCTGTTTACGGTTTGTTTTCTTTATCATGTTGATAAGGTTAGTTCCAATATCGCGACCCTTAACGTATGCTTTTGTGCCTTCGCTGATATACTTCATACACAAACTAACAAGCGGAGCGGTAACTCGGCAAAGAACCATATCGCCATCCTTTATATCTGCCGTTTTAGCGTCGCGGTCTACTATCCCAACGGGAGCATTATCGCGTGCTAATATCTGTGGTACTATGCCTTTTGCTAAATCTATGATTGATGAATCGCAGCGGTAACATATTGATAATGGCATTTTAGCGGTGTGCGGAGTATTTTTAAGTAGGTTGAAGCTTTCAACATCGGCTCCAGCAAAACCGTAAATTGCTTGGCGTGGGTCGCCTACCGCTATAAATCTTCCCGTTACTGGTTTTACGCATTGCAAAAACATTTCGCGTTGAGCCGAATTAAGATCTTGGCATTCGTCAATAAATACCCAATCAAACTTTGGCATGCGTAACTGCTTTACGTTGGGGAAATAAATCATGTCGGTAAAATCTATGACGTTGGTTTCTGATTCGCCCCAGGATATAACTTGCATTGCGGCTGCGCATTCGTTATCCACTATATCCAAATCATGTTTTTCAGCTAAATCAGCCAATTGGTATTCTGACTTACATAAGCTTGAACGACCGAGATCGGCAAGCTTGGCAATATTTGAACGATACTGTCCTTGAGCTTCAAACGATATGGAAACATTTGGGCGAATTGCCCCGTATTTAACCGCGTTATTGATATAAGTAGTATATTTGTCGCCCTGAATTTGTGACTTGAAAGTCTTCATTATTGCCGAAGCTCCAAGGGAATGTAAGGTACGTACATCAACATTTGGCAGATTACCTACTTTTATTTTCAGTTCCTCAACAATAGCTTTATTGAAAGCCAAGAACAACACGGATTGAGTAGATGGGATAAGTTTTAAAGCGTTTACAATTGTGGTGGATTTTCCGGAACCTGCGACTGCGTCTATGACCGCATTGCCTTTACCTACTTGAACGTATGTGTAAACGGCTTTCTGATAACGGGAGGGAGTTTGAGTTGACATGACTGTTTTGTTTTTACGATTATGGTATAAAGATATCGCTTTATTTAATACGCTCAAAACTTTTTGCCAATTATTTTTGGTTGGAGCCAAAGATTTAACGTTTGTTGCTAATAATTCATGATAAGGTTGTTTTCATTGGCTAATCTCAACAAATAGTCTTCAGACATCGAGCAATAACAAAATGCAACATTTATGCCTTTAGCTTTAGCTGCTTTATGGTATGCCTTGCTGAATGTCTTAAACCTTTTATCTTGCGCATAAAAAGCATAATCATTTACCGCTATCCAATACCAGCGAAGTGAGCCGTCGGGATAGTAGTCTTCATGCGCTATACAAATAACGCCTTCCTTGAGGCTTTCTATTTTTTGTAGAATGCTCAAAAGGAAGGCTTCTTTATTTATTTTAGTTATCGACATTTTCTTTCAACGCTCGCTATCGTATCATGAATTGCACCGCCGTGGGAGAATAAACATATTTTTTCCACTTCGAACCCTCTATTGACGCCGAACGTATTTGAATGATATCCGAAAGTAATTACTTTCCCGCCCATTTTTAAAACATTCGACACTTCGTCTTTAAGTTGCCTAAATGGACTACATCTCATTCCTTTGTACATTTCCATACTTTTGCGATAGGCATATGGCGGGTCAAGCAAAATGGTGTCAAATTTTTCTCCTTCCCATGTTCTTAAAAATTCGACCGCATCTAAATTATAATCCGCTAATGATTCAACGTCTAAATCATTCCTTATTTCGTCAATCTCTAATTTAGTTATGCCGGCAAAAAGATTTAAAGTTTTCCCTTCACAATTCTTCTCTACCCAACTTCTTATGGGTTTAACAGAAAATGTATATCTGTGAAGAGGACATTTGATATAATCGAAATCTGGAATTTCTTGAACCGTCTTTTTCATTATTTCGAATAATTTGCGTCGCCCTCGCTCAAATTGGGAGCACCATAACCTGAATCCCCAAACCCTTTTGCTCCACGAGCTGTTTCGTCAAGTTTTTCTACGACTACGAAATCACCTTGTATAACTTTGTCTACAATTACCATTTGTGCTATGCGGTCACCATCATGTACGCCGTACATTATTTCACCAGAGTTGTAAATTATTACCCCAACTTCACCGCGATAATCAGCGTCAATTGTTCCTGGTGCATTTAATACCGTAATTCCATTTTTCAGAGCCAACCCGCTACGAGGGCGAATTTGAGCTTCACAGTCGTCCGGAAGTTCAAGAAATACGCCAGTACCTATCAAAGCACGTGTATGCGGAGGAATGTGAATGGTAGGTTGTCTGTCTTCAGGAGTTGTGAAATCTGTAATGTGAGCAAATAAATCAGCCCCTGCTGAATTTTCTGTAGCGTACCAAGGAGCCTGAGCCCCCGTTGCTAATTTGATATTAATCGTTCGTTTGTTCATCTTGCTGATACGGTGCGTTTAAAATATGTATTTGTATAATTCTTACTCCTAATTTTTGGGCGATAAGGTATTCTTCTTTCACCCCGTCAATTTGAGCTCCTATGAAGAATGCCGTTCCTTTCAGTTTTGCTAAATTTTCGAGCATAGTCCAACGGTCACGCAAGATTGATTCTTCTTTTTCGCTTTCACGATACGCAACATCGCCTTCTGTTGTTCTATACCAACAAATCCTTTTGAAGGGATTTATTTGTCTTAAAAAATCCAAAACTTCGGTAGTCCAACCGCGTTGCTCTACTACAATTCTTGGTAAGAAACAATGATGCAGAACGTCATCGGTTTCTTTAACCAAACTTTCAGTCATCAACAATATATCAAAAGCTTCCTTGATTTGCTCAAGAGTTTGCCCTTTCAATGTGAAGTGTACTGAATAGTCCTTAAATGCAATTAACCCATTTTTCATAACTACAATTTTTTATATTTTATTTTTAAATCCAGCCGCCCGAATTTTTCGACCACGGTGCAGTTTAATGGATAACGTTGGACCATTATTTCATTATACTCCAAGTCTTTTTTGTCTCGATAAAAATCGGAAAAACCGCCGCTATTAGCTACCATTGTATGGTCGTATGCAAACGTGTTAAAACGCATTACAATTTTGTCGGCATAAATGTTCTTCAACGTGAAGTCCATGTCCTCTTTGCATTTCAACGTTTCGTCGTACCAAATATCGGTCTTGGAGTTTATTAATGTAATAGTCCCCACGAAACAATTAAAAGCATACGGGTTTTTTGAACTCCACACGAATTGGCGCATGCCGAGGGTCGCTATGTCGAACGATAAGTCTTGAGCCTCATATTCTAGTAACGATAGATATTCAAGAGTAGGTTTCCGGTTAGAATTATTGGTAAGGCGACTCGTAACTTGATCTAAGATATCAAACTTTATAATGTCGTCGTCAATCATCATTAACAGTTCACCGCGATACCGCCTTTTTATGAAATTCCGGACATAAGATATCCCCATATCGTTTTTAGGCAATACGAGGATATTTTGTTTTTCATGCCCCCCTTTTAGGTATAGCTCAAAATCTTGAGGTTCTACTACTACTGTGTATTTGATACCCTGAAGCAGACTGAATGTCTTTCCGTTGGGTCTGTTCTTTGAGGGAATGTATATGTCCATTTTGTTGTGCGATTTTACTTAATAACGTTGTTTACTCTTCAACCTCTTCGACCTTAGTTTCGTCAACTTCAGTTTTTGCCTTTTCGAGCAATGAATCACTTTGTTCAAATCCGAAGCCTTTCATTATGGCTTGTTTGCGAGCTTCTTGCTCTTGTTTAATGTCTTCTCCTGCGTACATAATTTTATTTGTTAAGTTTATATTTTTCAGCGGCTTTATCTACCGCATATTTGAATCCTTCAATCACTGGTAATAACGTTGGGTCTATTGTCACTAATAACTTTTCTAATGCGATACGTTTTGATTTTACGCTCGCTCTATATGCCTCAAATTCTTCGTGTGTCATACAAAGTTTGCTTTATTTTTAGTTATAATATAATGGCTACGATTTGGACAATGTGTATTTAGGATTGATGGCGTGAACGAATATACGTCAGAATCGTTTTTTACTAAATCCCATCCATTTTCCCACATTGGCTTTAATGACATTGATGCTATTTCACCACACCCGCATAAACATTTATGTTGCGTACAACCATGTTCAATAGATACATAAATGGTGACTTTATTCATTTCATCATGCGGCGGTAATGGTTCGTTGCCTATGGTAAATTCAAATTTAACCTCAACACTTTTTATTGTTTTCATTTTACAAGAAATTAAATTTGAATCCCGTTGTCATTTTAGTAGCCCCTAATTTAGCAAGCCAAAAGCTTGAAGAAATATCATCATGTTCGCCTACGGACTCAAGCCCTTTCTCTGTAAATGCAACGCTACCAAGGTCGGTAAATATCAAGTCCTTCATGTCTTGTGAAAACTTGTCGCCTATCGGTATGTGAATCTTGTTACGTTCAAAATCCAAAGCCAATCCTGGCCAACCAGTCTTTAGGTCGTATTTATCAATCCCCGTGGTATGTCCTATAACTGGCAGCCCCGCCCTGTCAGATTCTTGCACAAATATTTGTTGGAATACGTTTTGTTCTAAAACCATTACATCTGGACGATACCTAACATTCAGCCCCCTCAAGATTTGCATTTGTTCATAAAAGCTTCGCCCCTTTTCGCGGTGCAACCAAAGCAACCAGCGCTCTCCCGTTTCGTCATCGACTCCCCACACGCTAAATACAGTATAATCCGCGCCGACAGAAGATGATATAGAGAAGTCACAGCCAACCACTACCTTGCTGAACTTCATTGGGAAATCGTCCCTATTCTTTACCAACGTGTAGTTCTCCATACGAACCAAAGAACGTATCAAAATCGACATTGGGAAGATTGAAGCTTCATTCGTAATTGGGCGACAAAGGTTTTCCCTTGAGAAAATAATGTTCCCTTGAGATTCCTTTTTGTCCATCAGGTCTTTGAAGTTCCACCTATGTGGCCAAAGTATTCTTCCGTCAGGGAATATGGCTGGATATTCAATAACGAACCAACCTTTCTTTGTTTTTAAATCCCCGTATAAATCGCTACTATGGAATGGTGTTCCAACTACTACAATTTGCCCACCAGGAACAAGCATGTTCATAATTACTGAATGGAAGTAGTCAATACCCTTGGTACGTTGAAGCGAACTATATATCACATTATCTTTTAATCCGTCATCTACCACAATCCAATACGGGTGTGCCCCGCGGACAGATGACCCGAACCCTTTTACCGTTAAACGAGCTCCGTTTCGACATACGATATTAGTATTGGCCCAACCGCCGTTGTTAGTCTTAGGCATTAACCGTTCGTTCAATATGTCGTTTCCTTCAATAGTCCCCTTTAGGATTTCAAGAAGGTCGATGCCTTGTTGCAATGAGAATGAGAATATAAACCCACGGTTGGAGTTTGAAAGCGAAGGTCTAGCTGAATATGCCCCCGATTTAGGCTTTCTGTATTTGTATAACTGCCAAGCAGCGTATGCATTTGAAAAGTAATAAGATTTTCCGTGGTCACGCGCCGCTTCTACGCATATCTTTCGGTGACGCTGAACGAGGTCTCCCCATTCAAGATGATGCCAAGACATTTGAAAATCTGGCATTACAGAAGTAATGAAATAACTAAGACTTGAGTTTCTTAATGTTTCTTCAATCGACTCGGAAAGTCTTTGTGTGTATTTAGGGCTGAAATCAATTTCGCCCTGCCCCGTATAAAGAACCCCATAGGCATCCTTCATCAAGTTGTCAAGTACAAAATCTAAATCTCCGGAAGACCCCTGAAGTAACTCATCAAGCCCTCGGTCGTCCATCCCGTTTATAATTTCATCAACTATCCCTAAACATTCCATGCGGTGCATGGGCGATTGCAATAAAGTTTGTCCAATGTCAAGTACCATATACGATTTTGATTAAAATAAAAAAGGTTACGAAATTTCTTCCGTAACCCCCTTATAACTGGTCAAAACTCTTAGTATTCGATACTGAACTTTCTTTTCACGTCTTTCATCAATTGAGCTGTTAAATCCAATTGTTTCATGACATCTGGCTCAACTTGCCCTACAATTGTCCTGAATCTTGTTTCGTTAAACTTAAGAGCTTCACAAGAGGCAAACACATCTTTCCTCACGGCATCAATAGCTACTTTAGGGTCTGCGTTGAACTTAAACTCGTGATGTCCTTTTGTGAATGTAATAAACCCAAATACACTTAATAAATTGAGCACCTCAGCTGTTTTGGAATGTGTCAAGGTTGTTTTTCTTACCACTTCAGTTTCGGTGTGTATTAATCCGACAGGGTCAATAATATTAGCAGGAGTTATCAGAACAAACAATTTTTTGCAATGTTCTTCAGCTTGTTTGAAATTGTTTACATCCCCAACAAACTCTTCCATAGTTTTAGCGCGGCTTTCAGATAACGCAGCTTTCGCTTCACGCTCAGCCAATACCTTAAAATCTTCTTCGGTCAATATAACTATGGTCATGCCTGTCTTTTCAGCTTGCTTTTTTACCATGTCCATTAACTTGACGTTTTCGGTATAAATGAAAACAATCTTTTCTTCTTCAGTTAATTTAGGTTTTGCAGGTCTCTTCAATCTCGCTGGCGTTAAACATTCCAAAGTTGCGTCCGTTATCACAGAATGGTCTTCGCTTTCAACTCCAAGGTCAACTCCCAAAACCATAACTTCTTTCACATCACCAACGGGTAATTCAGAACCCATTATGATTTTCCCAGCAATTTTGCCAGCTCCTAATACCAAATCATTTGCATGTTCGGTGTTAATTTCTACACCAGCGGCTAAATAATTTTCAGCTTCTTTGTCTTCAGCGGTGGAGGTTGCGTCCGCCGTACATCCATTACAACTACTGTAAATGCAACCTAAACATTGTCCGTCACACTCATTACCTGCTGAATCGTGATGAGTCGCAACAGGTCTCGTTACTTGTACTAATTCTTCTTCTAATCCTTTCATTATTTTAGTTTTGATATGTTTTCATTTAAAAAATTTAACAATAATTCTGATGTTTGGAAAAGCTCCTTTGAATCAAACACTTGTTTTTCTGTAACGGCACCTGAAAACGGATTAATGAAACGTACTTTGTGCACAAAATTACCAACTTTAGCTTTTTCAACGGCAAAAACTTCAGCTTGGCAAATACAGTGTGAGTAACCGTCAACAAACAAAAAGTAACAAACATCATCTATTTGGTATTGTTCTTTTTTATTGAAAACGATCGGCGCTAACTTTCTTATTTCAATATCCTTAAAAACTTTGTTATTTTCAAGATAACGCACAGGAAACTTTTGTATTCTTCTTTGAGTTTCAAAAATGCCGCTGCAAATATCACCTAATAGGAAAGATGAGTCCAAAGAACGATAATGGGTTTTGACAGACGACTTCCGTGTTCGTTTAGCGTGAAATTCAAATATTTTGTTTTCTTCCAAAAACACAAATAACGCTGGAATAAACTGCGGCTTTAACTCGAACTTTTCAGCTAATTTGTATATGGAATTGGATTCTATTAAGACCCATTTACCTTTTGACAAACTATACATTTCTTTCAGTACCCTTTCAATCAATGGTACGGTTTCTTCTTTTTCAATTTTCATGATACGATTTTATTTTTACGATTTATTATTTTGCACATTTAAACTCAAAAAAATCTGCCCCCTTTTCCCTTTGTTTTATTTCAGTTGAGGAAGTTGAACCTTTATTGGAACGCATCTTCTTTACAAAATACCTAAACAACTCCGCGGTAGCCATAACATCATTCATAGCTCCGTGAGCGTCAGTAAGCTTTATTCCGGCAAATTCACAACAAGCATTCAGGTTTATTTTCTCTTCGCCCGTTAAACACCAAACCGCTTTAGACAGTTTCATTGTGTCAATAGCTTCTTCGTATATGAACGAGTAAAGATTTAATTTATGTAGGTTAAGAGCATACGATAAAAAACCATTATCAAATCCCACATTGTGGCCAACTGGAACTAACCGCCCGCGTTCAGAACTATTGCCCGAAGCGTTATGCATTTTAAAGAACTGAGAGAACGTTTCGTCGAATTGCTTTACCGTTATACCAGAATTAATGTCCGACATGCTTACCATCGTCTTATCAAGCGATTTTTGTGTAATCTTAAGACCCTCGTACGGCTTAACGAAAGTTTCCCATTGGTCTACGACTTTCAATGTCTTGAAGTCTAATACTTGACAAGCGAACTGGGTGATTGGATTTTCAGTTTCTTCCAGCCCCCCAGTTTCACAATCATAAACAACGTAATTTGATTTATGCATTTTCTTCCTTAAAAAGCGGTTCAGTTTTCTTTACTAACTCTGACGTCTTTTCGAAGTTATCTACGTCATGACGTTTACCAAAAGTGTAATTACTGAACTGAATAGCTTGCCAAATTAATTGTTTTTGGTCAGCGGTAAAGATTAATCCTAATAAGAATTTTTTAAATTTCATGATTTCTAATTGTTAATTGTTTGTAATTGGGTTTCGACAGTTTTACGTACTTGTTCAAATTTTGTTGAGCCTTCTTGAACCCCGCGCTTGTAAATGTTTTCCAGCACCTCGTCGATGCTCGCTTCAGTCTTTAGACATAGCGCTTCAGCTATCTTTGTACGCATCATAATAGTGTGGTCGTTTAAGGGAGCGGGAGTAACATCAAGAATTTTTTCAGTCTGATGCATTACAAGTTCAATTTGCGCCATCTTTTCTAATTCCAAATCCGCTTTTGCGGTTGTGCGAACTTCTTCAAGTGAGTTCCAAATAATTTGGCGTTGCGTGGGATTCAACAATGTGCTTAACAAAAATCTTTCAAGTTTCATTTCTTAATTGTTTTTATACTTGTTACTAATTCAAAATTACACCATAATTCGCTATAATCTACGTCCCATTTACCGTCTGTACTTTTACGAAGTACTCTAACATACTTCTTCAAAAAATCTTTAGGTTCTAATATTGTAGATGTTTGTTCTGGGTGTACCTTAACCATTTCGCCCGATTTCCAAGGCATCAATAAATGTTTATTCCAATCCGTCTTTTCAGGTTCAGAATTTACAATTAAAAACTTAGGTAATAATTCAATTTTCAAGATAGGATTCATAATAATACATTTTATACTATTAGTAACGTTGGGGCATAAAAAAAGCTTGGAAAAGTTCAACCTTAGCCCAAGCTTTTAATACATTTTACAACTTTTCTTTTTTGTTAGTGCTTAACAATAAAACCGCAGGAAATTCCGGTCGGCTACATTGTCTTTGGCAGCGCTTATCATATGGGTCTGTAGTACTGGATTAAAGTTTTGATTACAAATATACCCGATATTATTTAGCTTAACTTTTTGATTTATATAATTAATTGCGATGTAGCTTTGCCAACCAACGTCTCTATTCCTTATCAGGTAAACAGCCGTCGCTCGCTGACTTCTTATTACTGATTCTACCATTACCCCCGCTTGAACGGACGGGTTGATAAACATCACTTGCAACTTGCCGGAAATCGTTACTGCTACTAAATTAATTGGCTGAACTATCTGTCCTACAATGTAGGCGTTCGACTCAATTTTCTGATTGCCCCCGCTTTCGAAGGCATTTGCCGCGACCGTGAACAGTAGCATGCAAAAGATAAAACCCAATAGTCTTTTCATAAATGCTTTGTTTTGTTAATACTAATTTTTAAAAACTCAATAGGACTTACTAATACTTGGAAATGTTAAACCAGTTTCTTCATTGTTGAAGTAGGCTGGAACTTAATAGTTTTTGATTCCGGAATTTCCAGCGCTGCTCCTGTTAAAGGATTACGTCCTGTCCGTGCTGGATTTGTTTTTTGTTTAAAGATACCCAAACCAGGAAGGTTAACTGAATCACCACCGTCCCGAACTTCAGACGTAATAATTTCTGGCATTGCGTCAACCATTTTTTCTACGTCACCTTTACTCAAACCAGTTTTAGCTGCGATAGCTACTACAAAATCATACTTTTTCATTCTTTTCAATTTTTAAAATTTAACAATTACATTTTAATTATATTGAACCCCGACTCTTCAAGTTTAGAAAGCAAGGATTCATACTTCATATCTCTTAACTCTGGGGTAGAATACCAAACAGAAATATCAACTCTTTTCACAAACGACGAGGGCAAAACTCCCTTGTTTATTGTTATACCGTATTCCCAATGAGCTGACGGTTTCTCAACAAAACGAATATCAATGTCTATGGATTGTATGTCGAAAATATTGATAACAACTCCCGTTTCCAATGCTAACATTGATTTCTTGTAACGGTCTCCTTCCTCATCTTCTTCCTCGTCTTCTTCATCCAAGAAAGTTTTGACTTTGTCGCCCTTAACTTCCTTCCAATTCTTGCTTTCGAATAACGGCTTTCCGCCTTCTTCGGGTATATTGCTATTCTTTACATTCATATTCTTTTCCTTCTAATCTAGCTTTTAAAATTTGCTCTATGCGTGCCCGTCCTCGGTCTTTTACGGCTTGAATGGTTAGTAGTTGCGACGGCGATTCATTGATCCGATACGCCCCGTATTTCCATGTTTCCAGATAACCAGCATTTGTTAAATACCCCCGATAAGTGTCAACGGTTGTCAACCCCTTGTCAGAGTCGTTGAACGCAATACCTCTATTCCGGACATTGTTCAAAAGATGCTGTCGGGTTATGATATTCCCTGCCCCGACGGAGCGTATGTGCTCTATAACTGTTAACCATAATGTTTCCCCGCCTTTCATCTACCCAATTGTATTTTACGTTGTACTTTGATGAACGACATAGCAGCTCCCCAAGCTTGGTCCGATATTAGTTGCACGCTATTTCCCAAAGCCCATACGTGAGTTGTTATTTCTGAAGTGCAATCTTGAATTGCGTATCTAACTTGACGCTTTACAAGTTGCACTTCTATCGTAAAATTATAATCGTTAATTCGTATTACCAAATATTTTAGATTATCTTTATTGTAACCGCCGTTGATTGGGTGATCGTACACTTTCCCTGTGACAAAATGAACTCCCCAAACATCATCTATTGAACGAATATGCCTGCATAATTCATCATTAACATCTTTGGTAGGAACTAATGCCACGAAGTTAGGATCCGGCAACCAGTCAGAAATACCTTTGAACATATAATTTGGAATTATAACCTTGCCGTGGGTAAAGAGCTGGTCTTTTAAACGGTTGCGTTCTTTGTCAACTTGCAAAGCATGGTTAGCAGAAGCTGACATATCTACCCCCCTTTGTATTGCTATTGCTTCTGATTCTTCAAATTTTGAAACTAATAAATGTATCAACTTGCTTTGGTTAACAAGTATCTGGTCTGAGGCTTTTATTTCATGCCGGAGTATCCAGCTGGCCAATTGATTTACGATTTTCATTTACGGTTTTATTTATGATTTCTATTTGTACATTGCTAAGAGAACGACTTGCCGGATGAGGCACGAATATCATCGGTCGGTTTAAAGCGGTTATTGTATCAAGATACCTGTTAACAGTTTCCTTTGCTTGATTACCGCAAACTAATATCATATCAAACTTGCCTAGCTTCAAGATAACCTTTTCAAAATGTTCATAGTTCGGTTTTGGCTTGCCTTTTGCAGTGATTGTCATTTCGTTTGTGGTGTTGCAAAAGAAAGCTTGATTATCTTCGCCTATCATTTTCTGAATTGTCCTTGCGCTCTTGTTGTGAGGGTTTGGGATAAATACCGTTGGCAAGTCTCTATCTCCCCAAGCGTTCTGAAGTATGCAAATTATTTTCATATCTGGTTAGTTTTATTTTACAAGAAACATTCAGCAGAGTCGAGGGTTTTCTTTGTTCCTTAGCGCGCTCCCCATTTCGAACCTACGACGCAGTAAAAGTGCGACATTGGTTCTGTTATCTTGCAAACTCCTCTGCTGAATGTTTAATATCTTTCTGTCGGTATGAATAACGTTGGGGAGTCGGGGAAGGTATTTCATCAACGAAAGATACAAGTTTCCTCTGGACTCCTTCAAAATCTTCCAATCTTCTATTCTTTGTTTCTCTCCTCTCGTATACGCAGGCTCGCTTCGCTCGCTTTAACCCCCTTTAAATCCCCCTTGCTCCAATGCCATCTATCAAACAATTTTAAGCTGTTGTCAAAAGCATACGAACCTTGGTTTTGCATTAAGAATGATATCAATGTTTCATCCCTTGGATTGTTCGGCTTCAACGTTAAAGAAGTGCTTTCTCCAAAACAAACAACTTTCAGCGGCGAATTTTGTACTCTGAAAAATCCAGCTGATGTTGGCTTCAATTGAACTATTTTACCGCCCCTTTTAACAGGCATATCTTTGAATGCTATATCGCAATGGTTCACAATATCGGGGAATATGACAGGGAAGGTGAAACCAACGGTCTCAAAAACAATGTATTTCATATTGTATGCTTGCTAAATGATTATTAATACAGGTTGATACATTTTACCGCATTCGGGATTAAAATTGCTTACCATCGTTAGGTTCGCCTTGGGATTGCGCTCTTAGAGCGGTTATAATATACATCTTCCCGTCAGATTCATTCTTTTCAACTTTTATATTATTAACCCTGAAAAGTGTATCTATGGATATGTCAAAGTTAGAATCCCAAAGCTTTTGATTATACATAATGTAAAACGTATGTTCATACCCGCGTGACTTACTCATAGAGCGGGTGAACGTAACATTTTTCATATGCGTCGGAAGTATGCTTTTAATCTTGTTCTTGATCTTTTCAAACTCTTCATAACTCAAAGTATTGAAGTCTGCATTCCGGAGAGCGTTAACCGCTTTAACAAAGCCAGTGGCATTAAATGTATTGCTTTTCATTATCGTTTTAATATGTTTTTAATAAATTTGGCTAACTTGCTAGCTGGGTAGTTTAGTAGATACAATCCCAACATTGAGCCGAACAATATAAAGCCGTATAATAATACGGTCAAAGTTTCTTTTTTCATGCTTTATAATGTATTTTGTAAGTTCCATAATCTTTGGTGACCAATAGACCGTATGTTTCTTCAGGAGTCCAAAAGTAAGCGGCGGTGGGAGTTACGTTAGACATTATCCAACCAGATCCCTTGTACTCGCTGTTTAGAGATGCATTTCTCTTTTCCATACGATAAAAATTACTAATTCTGAACTCTTTCAAAATAGCAAATGCGACTCCTATTTCTTCTTCTTTGATTTGCGCAAAAACAGATTCAAAATCTGACTTGAACTCTTTATATTCAAAGCGGCTGGTTTGCGGTTCGTTATTCGTGTTTCTTCTTTTTATCCCAATGTCAACTTTTTGGAATTGTTGATTTTGGGTAGTTCCTAAAATAGTATATCCCATTTCATTGCAAATAGTTCTGACTCCTTCCGCTTGTTTGTCTAATCCTATTACATCTACCGAAATAAAACACCAAACGTATTTGGCTAAAAATTCTTCTTTTGTCATTTGTATAAGTCTATTACCATTGTTCTATGGTCGTTAATACCTTTGTTATCTGTGTTAGGGTGGTACGTTGGGTCTATTGATACTACTACAACCCTCTTGCATTTATACGGAAGTTTGATTTGCTTCCAATTCCCATTCAAAACATAATTAATATGTAAATCAAACACCTCGTGTTTGACAAGTTTGCCGCTGTGATAAACATATTCATTTTCACCTCGGCTGTGAAGCGGAACGACTATTCTTTTTACACGCTCAACTGAAAGTGAAAGATTCACTTCAAACTCCAATCCTGCAAATCTAATTGTTTTCATTATTTCTTGTAGTGAATTGATTCAATAAAAAATATGTCTAAATCTTCCACCTTATAAAGCGGATGTCCTTCTATCCAAATTTTCTTTACTTCATCGTGCAACAACGTTGGTGTTGATAATTTATCAATGTCCCTTGGCAGCTCTATTTCAATTTGTACGTTACCTTGAAAGAATATTTTTTGTTGCACTCTGAAATTCATTAATACTTTCTCCATTACCGTTTCTTTTTACGCTCTTGTTTACGGCGATCTCGCCTTGATTCTTTACCACTTTTATAATTCAGACAATTAAAATTGCTTATAACCAATGATTCTCTTTCGATTAATCTTTCACATTTTTCTCGTATAGTTGCTTCCTCACGCGGTAACAATATTTGTTCTCCTTCGACAATGATTACATGATGAGTCTCATGAACTCTAGCTAACAACTCGGCTCTTGCCATTAAATCGGCGGAGCGACATCCAATAAGAACAATTCGTTTGCCATCAGTTATTTTCATCGTTTTTGTTTTTGCTGTACTTAATGTTATGAATTGCTGCAAACGATAATAGAGCTACGTAAAACAATACCGCCACTGTAATAGGTATGTAATTTTCTTCCATGATTAATTTTGACAAACGTAAAAAGCCATGTACTTGTACACCCATTGTTCAGGACAATTATTTACCGCTAATGCGTAATAATAAAATGGAGCGTGTGGGTTGAATCCTTTCACCATGATTACTCCATTGAAGAGGTTAATGACTCTTCAACTTCCTCCAAAGAGGACTCAACTGACTCAATAGCTTGAAATGCCACATCGAGATTTTCAACGGCTTGTTCTGAAGTTGAATAACGCTCCGAGCCTTGTAGGTTTTCCGGCACATTATCATAGTACTCTTGTTCTTCGTCTTTGATTCCTTCAACCATAGACTTAAACTCTTCAATTCTTTCCTTAATTCCAGTCAGCTCCTCAAGAGCTTTTTCGATTTGTTTTCTGCGAGTTTTATTCATGACTTTGTTATTTAATTGATTCTTGTAAAATTGCTATTGTATCTTCTATTTTGTGAACGGCAGAATAAAGTTTTTGGTTTACCGCTTTTTGCGCCATCGTAACTTCGTTATGTTTGTTACCGTTCAATGCTATCTTTACTTTTGTATCAACCTTTTCAACCGCCATAATGCGGTATATTATTATAGATGAATCTGACAACCTCTTAATTTCAGCTTCTATTGCCTTCTTGCTTCTTTCTAACATATAATTTTGTATTTCCCGTATAACTTATCTTCCAAAATTTCTTGGCTTTCTTTGTTAAGTGACGGAATTGTAGTTACTCCATTATTAATAACTTTGGAGAAACAATAACAATGCGCTGATACAATTTTGTACACCGTATGCAGCATAGAGCCGTCCTCTTGCTTTATAACGCGCAACCCGCAAACCTCGAAGTTTCCCATCTTTAAATGGCCACCGCTGGCAGTGTCTGTTAGTGTCAGCGGCTTGTTTAAACGGAGTAACCCGTATGTTGGTTTATTCACCTTATTTGGTCTTGATTAATTATTAATACGTTACCGACGATTATGTCGGCGAGTCCAGCCTTTTGAGCTATCATAGTCGCTTCTACGTTTTCGTCCAACCAGTTTACCTTACCTTCCTCGTTTAACACCATAATCTTTTGCTCCGGCAGGTAAACCACTTCTATGTAACCTTCAACGAATTTCTGAAGTTCTTCCAATGTGAAGTAACTTACATTTTGTGGTTCAACTTCGACGGAAGTACCGTCTACTCGTATATGCCTTGCCATATTACTTGTAGATTTTATTGTGTTGGTCTTGATAATACTGACATTCCAATTTGTCTTTGGTCAAATTAACAGCGAAAGGAGCGGAGTAGTTTGAACTGGCCAATACAAGATAGCGCATACCGTCTACGGTTACAACCTTTCCTTCAACCGATTGTATGTAATTGTAGGACTTCCCCTCTTTGGGAGTGAACGCCGTTATCGCTAACAACGCAACAAAGATAATTATCTTTTTCATTATTTCTTGAATTTAATAACGCCGCGTAACAAACACTCAACTAACTGTTCAGCGGTTTCGAACAATTGCGTGTTCCTGATATTCTTTTCAATTTGCCCGCCGCCTTTATTTATATGGTGCCAATACTCAATATGATCTTCGTCGTCTTCTTCTTTGTAAACCCCGCTTATTTCCACTTCTTGGATAGACCGTAATTGGGGGTTCAGCCAAAAGCACCTTTGGTCAATATCAAAGTGAGTCCGGCGGGTAACTTTTGGAGCGATTTCGGCTTTTAGTTTCTGTGGCCTGTTCATCTCTTTGGCCACTTCAGACACAACGGCTTTGTCTTTTACAAATTTCTTTGGTTCTTCTTGTTGCCCGTATAAAGGCAAAACTTTAACCTTATTGTACTTTTCAGATATGAGACTTTTGAAAACAATTGCTTCTTGGGCCAATGTATCATAATCTGGAATAACATCCCCTGACGCACGATAACGAAGACCGCTTTTGTTCCCCTCGGTCATGAAAAGTTTATTGGTCTTCAATACCTGATTTATGGGAGCGCCCCAATTATGGTCTAACCCGCATTTGATATACATTGGAGTGATAGGGTGATCCTTTACATCAATCCAACGATTATTACTTAATTCAAAAATCATGGCGAAGAACTTCTTCAAGCTTTCAGTTTTGTCAATTTTAGTTCCCATGTCAATTGTTGTTATTTGGTTATTGTTTGATTTGTTGTTATTAATAACTTTGGGGCAATTAGTTTTGGGTTTCTTTACAAACTCTTTTATTTTCCCCAAACCGTTTATTTGGTCAATCAATATTTGGCGCGCTAAGAATATACGGCTTTTTATGGTTCCAATTGGCAGTTCTAGTTGCTCGGCAATCTCTTCGTATTTGAAGCCTGATACTGACATATCGAATGGGATACGCAACGTTTCTCTTAACCCGTCTACGAACTTCCGTATATCTTTGTATTTTAGCTCTTCGTCCGCGTTATCGGTGTTGCTTACTACAGTATTTGTCGCAGTTTCGTAATCGCCTTCTTTTATTACCAACTTCTTTCGGTACTCGTTGACAAAGGTATTCTTCAAAATTATATGACCCCAAGCGTTCATATTTGTCCCAGCTTCAAATTTATCCCTATTGCGTAACATAAGCAATATCGTATTGCTTACCAAATCTTCAGCGGCGAATATATCTCCAAAATAATATATCTTTGCTTTTGCTAAAAGCTTTACGCGTAAATCAACAACACCTTGCTCAAACTCGTCTACTGGCATTTTAAATCTCTCCTAATTTGAACCCTTCTGGGAATAACAATACATCGCCAAACACTTCGACTCCCCAAATATGGTTTTCTTCGAGTATTGTCTTAGCTACTTGATTATCATCAAACCCGTTGTCTTCGTTATTTATTACCATAACTCGGTCGTCTTGTAATCTAAGCAACTTGAAAGGTGCCCCGACGTACTCGTTTAATGATTGGTCAACATTATCGGGATGTACTTCTACTTTTGATATTGCTCCTTTAATGTCTGTCGCCTTAATCAAAAGCACAGCCGTTTCAATTTGTTTAGGTTTTGGATTTAAATACTTAACGTATTCCTCCAATGTCCTAACTTTTGAGCTTTGTTGGCTTTCAACCATAAACTTCCAACCTTCACCGCTGAAACGTAACCGCGCTATTTCGGCAAATAATTCAATAAGTTCTTGTTGTGACTCAAACCCGTTTACGTCAGCTCCCGCGTCATAATAATCCCAACGTTGGGGATCTGAATCGATCTCTTCTTGGGTAAGGATATGCAATAGCTCAAAACGGTATGAGCTTTGGCACAACGGGTATTCTTTTTCGCTACAACTGGAACAAACGTCTTTTTCATCGTCAACAACACATTCAACTCCGTCCACTTCAACTTTACCGTACCAATGCATTGCGTTCATGCTTGTGCCTCTCCAAGTTGTTATTTTCAGCAAGACTTCGCGTTCAATGCCTTCAGCTTTACGTTTGTGAAGTCTAGTTGTGTGCATTTTACACCCTCGGTCTTCTACGTGCAATCCTATTCCGGAAGTAATGTCAAATACAGCGGGATATACGGCGCGGTCTCTACAATGCTTTAAAGCATCTTCTAATGTAAGTGGTTCCATATTAGTATTTTGGTATTTTAAAGAATTGACTTATTTGAGGAGCGCAATCTACTTTGCTCCTGTCGAAATTATTCAAGAACCTTTGAATTTCACGTATGTCTCTTTCGCCAAGGTCAACGAACTTTATGTAATCGGCTTTTTGACCTTGTATTGATATTACCGCCCAACTCGGTGAGTACTGATGAACATCTACACTGACATCAATATTGCCTAATAAGTTCTTGATACGCTTTTCTTGACTTTCTTAGTTTTCCCTTTGGTCTTTAAAATCGCGGGTCTGTTTTGATAGCGCGGATATTTCTTCGCTGAATATCCAAGAAAACAATTTCTTTAGTAATTTTCTAATGAGCTTTTTCATTTTACATTGTTTTTATCAAATGTTAATCTCCCCGCGTAATTCGCTTGCAAGTATTTGAACATATTTTGGAAGTTTTCTTCGTAATGCCCCAAATAATAAGTTTCCTTTATATCGGCGAGCTTATCTCTTTCCATCACTCGAGCACGCGCCGTTTCAACGTCAACCTCAAATATGCGAAAAGTGTAATGGAATTTACCTTCTACCAAAGACAACATATATTCCAAATCTTTTACTTTGATGTTTGTACTGTCTATAACTATGCTCTTCCCCTTTAGCCAACAACTTATCACCAAACTCGCTATCGTTTCAGATACCATGTGTTCCAAATCATCAATATCTTCGCGGTCCCAGTACCCCGAAGCTGAATTAGTGCACACCAAACATTTACGTATTGAATCCTTATTTATACGAACAAAGTTTTTGTGCGCCACAACAAATTTTTCAGCGAAGGTAGATTTACCCGACCCGCTATTGCCTACGAGAATGATTGCTTCTTGCATAGCTATTGCTTTTTGTTATTTGGCGAAGTATTGTTGAGTTGTTTGATTATTTCTTCAGAAACTTCATCTGAAACTGTCAACCATTCATTAGGCACGTTAACCTCAGACCAATGCGATATTTCAACGTTGCCTGTTATGCCTTGAATATTTACAATGTCATTCAACCGATTACGCCTACTTATAGAAGCAAAGCGAGGTTCAAATTTTTTGTCGCCTGTAAACTTAAACATGACCAATATGTCGTTAGACTCACGATCATTCTTCATACCTACCAAATCAACTATCTTTGAGAGGTCTGTGTCTTTATCAAATTTCTTCCAAATTATCATATTAACAAATTATTTCAAACATTAAATGAAGGACGTGACTTTCAACATATACTGTATTACCATCGCCCCATAAGGTAATACCCGATTCGTTTGACACCGCATGACAAGTCAGGTTTGCTTTATTAACGTTGACTCCTTTTAGAGCCTTTATTTTTGGTTCGCTTCTTTCATTCAATTTAGCAATAATGCCGTTTATAATCTCTTCCATAATGTATTTCTCTTGGTCTGTTAATATTGGTTTGTCAATCTCATTTAATAGTTCTGGGTGCTCTCTGAAGAACTTCACTACTGCGCTCCATTCCTTTTTGTCAATTACAACATAAGTATCAGGAACCCCCAACCTGCCTTGTATTGACAAGCGGGGATTTAGAAAGTTTATGCCTATTATCTTTTTCATGATGTAGATTGTTATTCAGCATCAACGTACTCCAACATTATTTGAAGAGCTTCATCGTACGACCCCGCGTTTAATACCCGTTGTTTGAACTCGTGAACTTTATCACCTTGTCCAACTCCTTTGAGCCCTTGTATGCAAATAGCCATTAGGTTGTAAACATTGCTGTCTGCCCCAACTAATTTAACGTTGGGTTTGGTTATGGTCGGTTCAGGTGTTATGGTTTTGTTTTTCAAAGCCCGTATTAATGTTGACAGCCCGTCCAAATGCATTGCCTTCATTTTCTTCCAATCTAATGTGAGTCCCATAGATTCCTCTATTCCTTTCAGTTCGTCATACGCTTTTGCGTAATCTTGTTTCGTTGCGTAAATTGAATACTTTCCCATGGTTACAAGTTTTTTAAATCGTTGTTAAGTTTATTCTTCAATTCAGTTCTGGTGACTTTATTCATTGATGTCCGGAACCTGCGTTTTTGTTTTGTGCTACGCAAGCAACCGTGCTTTCCGCCTACGTTGCTGGTCTTAGTTGCGTTCATGCAGTTTGCTACTACATCGCCTTCATCTCTGTCTCTCAATCTGCCATATGTTTTCATGGTTATAAGTTTTTATGTAAATTTCTTGTTGAAAATACGTTTTTCTTGGTCTTAACTGTTTTGACGAATTGTACTCCCGTATGTTCTGGGTGTGCAGCTTGCCACTTTTCAGCGGCTTCCGTCGCTTGTATCTTACTGCCCTCAAAATTGAGTGTGCGAGCCGAAGCCCCGCTGCCTATTATAAATTGATGCTTGCTCATGCCTTATGACATTTTTAAGAATCCTGATACACATATGATAACTAAAACAACTATCACGATGAAAATCGAGATACGGTATAAATCTGAACTGCTGAATATTACTTTCATGACTATTTGGTTTTGTTGTAAGTTTATGCTAATTCGTAACTATCACTGTAACGACGACATTCGTCGGCTGACATATTCAAAGCCTTTACCAAAGCAGCTCCTGTTTTAGGTTCGCGGGGAATTTTGTTATTCCAAGAATGTCCGCATTCCAAACTGTAGCCAAATATGCCATGTATCATTTCGTCCATAGTGCCTTCGAAAGTTGTATCGCGGCCATTGTGATGTTTGATGACTTTATAAGTCTTGGGAGTTTTTTGTATTGCCATAATGTTGTTTGATTTGTTGTTATTAAATAAGTATGGGTAAAACTATATAAAAAAGAAATACCAACCTAATGTTTTCTTGATTATTTTTAGTTTTACCCAATTATTTAACGTTTGCCCAATGTTTCGTTGGTCACCAAAAGCCTTTCGTGCTGATACTGTCGTTCCAAATGCGATAATATAGTTTACCGTCTATTTCAAATGTGCCCTTGTAAACTACCTTTAAATCACCGCTCATGATTCCAACATATCCAGGACGGTCGTTTTCAAACCCGCTCTTCAATGTTTCCTTTTTGACGGTTTCCCACTTCATGGATTACGGTCAAGTCCTTTTTGTCTACACATTTTTGTTTGTAGTAATCCCATACTATCTGCCCGCTAACAGCTCCTGCTAGAGCAACCAGAACTACTCTACCGTGCATCTTTGGGTCAGCGCAGTCGGCTGCAGTACCGTCAGCCCAACCTTGTTCTTCTTCGCTGATAGGTAGTGGACGCCATTCTTTGCGTGCCCCTTTGCTGATGAGCTTGTTAAAATCTTGTTGGCTTTTGGTGTATTTCAAATCGCCGTAATATTTGAGCGTCGTGCCATTTATTTCGATGTAGTAAAAGTACTCGCTTTTAGCCGTATCAAAATCTCCAGCTTTATTGATGCTTGTTGTGATTTCTGTGATAACCGTGTTATCTGTGTCATGCATTTGGAGTTTCATAATGTTGTATTTATTTGGGTTTATATTATTAAGCAGGAAATTCGTCGTAAGTTTGTTGCCATAATTCAAGGTACAATTCGTCCAAATCATAATCTTCAGAACGGTCTTGGGCCAGTTCGTTCATGATATCAGCCACTTTAGCTTCGTCTGACAGAAAGTCGTTTACTTCATCTTCCTTCATGGGCTTGAATTTCAGCAGCCCGTTTAATGCTATTGTTGAAAGTTTGATTTTACACATGATGGTAAATTTATGGGGTGATTAAATACAGTTAGTTAGTGTCAAAAATGAATGCATTTCAGCGTCGTCCGTATTTACATTATTAACGCCTATTACTCCGCTTTCTGCGAAAATTGTAGCCACTTTGGTGATGTGGGTATTTTTAAACTCGGTAGTACCCGCGCCCGCTTTCCAAACCTTTACTAAATTTTCCGCTTTTATTACTGTTACGCTAGTTCCGTTTAATGTATATTTGCAAGAATATTTGTCTGCGTAAGTGACTTTTACTTCTAATTTAATTCTGATAGTTGCCATAATATTGAGGTGTTATTTATTAGTTATGGGTAAAACTACTAATAAAACAAACACGAACCTAATATTTCAGCATTTATTTTTGGGTTGAACCAAAGATTTAACGTTTGCCCAATGTTTTATTGGTCATTTTAATACTTTTTAAATCTCTGGGCACAAAAAAAGAGGCAAACCGTTTCGCAACGCCCTACCTCTTATAAATTAATGCGAGCCGTAATTCACCAACCCGCTTTTAAAACCAAATGAAATTAAACAATAACATATAGAGTTTGCTCCCCATACGGGCATCGAACCCGCTCAATCCTTACATTGGACTGCCGATATGCTTTACACGAGATGCACCCCGCAGCTTGTTTATCTGGTCCCAGATTATGCACCCATACACCAATGGGGAGTTTCATTGACGGATAATTTCGCTTTAATATACCGTCATCAAGCATTTCAAAAGCACATGTGTCAAATACCTAATACTTACACAAAGCATTATACTCACTAACAAAAACAAACCACCGTTCTCATTATGCCTTTGCAGTTATCCAATTTGCTCCACATGCGCTGATATCTTAAATTTCTTTGTTTGACAACATCTTGTTAAACTCAGCAGCTTGTTCTGTTATGGAGGCAAGCTCTTCCGGAGTAGTATCTTGAGCTTTGATAAGTTCGAACGTTACGTCGTTTAATACGCGGCTCGTACAAAATACTACGTTGTATTGCTTTTTTAATTCTTCTGTCACTCGACTGCTCGCCATAGAAGCACATTGCGCCATAGACATTGTATCTGGTGTGTAGACTACCAATATATCTTTTGGCTTAGCTTCCAACGCGTCTTGCAGTTCGTTTACGCGATTCACTAACTTATTTATTTTATTCTCCATCAGCAGAATCAAACGTTCGCCTGAAGCTACTTCTAATTTTTCAATCTTGTCCATTTTAGCACTTTTTTAGATTTTTAGCTTCTTGATACGTGTGACTTTTTTGATATAAAGTCTCCAACTCAAATTTACCGAGTATGTTTCTTGAATCAATATTTATGACTTTGTACGGTTCGTCGCGATATCGAATCGGGTTGCCTAATAAGTCCCATTGACAAGCGATCAATGCTTCATCTCCGACGGCTATGTCTTCTTTATCCATTGACAACTTCAAATAGTTTATCACCGCAACTATGTCATTAACCTTATGGACGATCTCATTAACTTTGCCCTGAATATCATCAGGACATAAACAACCTTCTTGAATGTTCATTTCTTCAATTTTGTCCATATTACCGCTTATTAGCTTTCTCCACAAATTCGAAGCTCACCGTCTTACCGTTACTGAGTGTGTACGTACTTGTCAATAAACTGTAATCGAGCACGACTGCAGCTTCCCCGCGTACTACTACGCACGTACCAATTTGTTCTTTAGCTTTGCTGTTCATCTCGGCTAATTTCCAAAGACCCAAATTAACCACTACGATTAATACAACTAGCCAAATACCTGTGATGATAACGATTTTTCTTTTCATACTATCTATTTTGTTAATACTGTTTTCTGCCAATCTGGATTATAATCTAAACTCATACTATTTCTTTTTAAATTGGAATATGCGCTTTTCAAAGTTGTAAGTTGCCCCGAGGAGTTGTTTCTTTTTCATGTCAAGTTATTTATAGTTCCAAAACCCAGCACAAAGAGCCGTCCATTTTACGACCTTTGACAAATGTAACCGTAACATTTTGCTCTACCAGCTGTTCCAAAGTAAGTTCCGGATCGCCAATTCTTGGTTGCTCTGCAGTTCCTAACATTACCATAACCCAAGGAATGTCTTTTGAATTGGGGTCGGGCAAGCGACTATACGCGCCCTTTATTTTATCTAATAGATTCATACTATCTGTCGTTTAAAGTAAACTTCTATGTAAAATTTCCCATGATAAGCGTGAATAAGCTCCCAACCCTCATCGCTTAATTTTTTCAATTCATCCAAATCCATCATATCCCAACGATGTTTTTGAAATTCAAACTTGGGAAGTTCGGTTGTCAAATTTTGACATTCTTGCTCCAATGACCATAATACAAGATCAGCTGCATCTCTAGTAGCTCTACTCCCGCTTTCGGCGTGGAATATTTCAAACGGGCTTTCGCATTCAACTGTCCAGCCGTTATCTATTAACAATCTTTCGTCTTTGTCTGTCATACTATTTGTTGTTTTATTTTGTTGCAAAATTATCGTCTTTCCGATACGCCAACCATACTGCGTAATTCTGAGGTCTTTCACTCATGGGTCGCATTTCCGGATTTCTTTTTAGTTTAAGCAAAACATAAAATTCCAATCCCCGTACTTAATTCCTTGGTAAATTGTCAATCTTTCTATCTTGAAAGGATATATGGAATCGTTGCGGATAAATTGCATATTATTTATTCTTTTTGAGCACCGCTCCTGTGAAATAATCCTTTTTGGTTTTCTGAGTTGTAATAACTTTGGTCTGCGATTTTAGTAGTTCGTCGTGCTGTCTACCCTGCCCTCTAGCAATTGGAGTTTCGTCAGCGGTAGTTTCCCTCCTCTTTAATTGTTCCTCTGCAGCAAAGGCAGCAGCGCGCTTTTCCAACTCAACCTTTTGGGCTTGTATCTTGGCTAGGAATATGTTTCTTATGCTTTCGCCCTTTTCTTTTTCAACGTCGGTTACGTCTTCCGCCTCAATATCCTCAATGTCGTCTTTAGCATTCTTTTGTATTACATTGAAGTCATAATTCTCTTGGCTTGGGTAACTCATTTCCGCTTCTGGGTCAAAGTCCCCACTCACATTTACAAACTTAGCATAATAGCTATTGTGCAACCCCGCTACTAATTTCTTCAAGTCCCAATTCATACGAGCTGCAACGCGCCCCAATATGATTTCTTTCAAGTTGATTGTTTTGAGGATTTCCTTTTGGATATGGTTTTGTATTTCAACTTCTATATTAATGTCCAAAACCCCATTGATGTTTAATATGTCCCCCTCTGACTCTTTCCTGATTTGCTCCAATACCCGTAACATTGCATTGAAAGCATCCATTGTATTGAGGCTTGTGTATCTCGTTCTCATTTGGGAATACATCCAAGCCAATTCGTCCAGCCTTGGGCGCTTATTGTACAACCTGACATCTACCACTTTGTTCCGGAACTCTTCCCGTTGCCGCTCAATATTGACTATATTCTTTTTCAGCACCCGCCTTACATCTCCCTCGTCCATAGCAATCCCATTATCCTCCCCCATAATACGAACTACTTCCGGAACCGTAAACATCTTACCCAATAGCTCTGTTACATCATCCTCAAACGGGATACTAGCTATACGGTTTTTCTTATCCATTCCAGCGTACCGTCCTTTCCGATTATAGGCCATAGCCTTTGCGGTATTTGCTTTGGCATTCAAACTATTCCACTTACTCTTTATCTCCAAAAGGTATTCCTGTTCTTTGGGGCTCAAGTGTTCAATACATTTCTTGAGCCTATGGGGAAGCATAGCTATATTAATATCCTCCCCTGTAGAGACGGGGATATGCGTCTGTGTTAGAACTTTATTTTGTTTATACGCTACCCACTTCAAATACTCCTTGGGATTTGTTACGTCCTCAGGGATATTAATTATTTTTCTTTCATCAAAATCTTCTTCGCTCATTACGTTGCTTTTTATTTCTTTTGACTTTTTATAATTGCTTCACTTTTATTCTTTGCGTTTCTTTTGCGTTTCTTATCATCCTGAAAGCACAAACGGTCTACATATAAAATGCAAACCGTCTCGTCAATCTTTATGTCAGGTTCTACTACTTTAACAACCTTATACCTTCCTGACGACTCCAATGCTTTCTCCACTATCCTTCGCTTTAATAAGCGGGTCAATAGTACCCTACATTTATTCGGTTCGTACCTTACTACTTTTGTCGGATACTTTTCAACCGCTTTTATTATTTCCCTGAGTTCTTTCTCTAATAAGTCCATAACAATATATATACGGCTACCGCCAAAGCCGCTGAAAATACAGACAAAAATACGTTCGTTCTGAATTTACCCCACTTTACTTTTTTCATCAACTGAAATGTCAAAGTGTACACGACCAAATACGCTATAAAGTCCAAAGCCATAAATGCTAATATTTTCATACTGTTTTATTTTTGTCGGCAATAATCATTTTTACTCCCCCACTGACATTCTTCAAATCTCCCAATATAAACGATAGCCCGCGGTCTAAATATTGCTTGCGTTGCTTTAAATCTTTTAATGTCTTTTGGCAATTTTTTATACCTGATTTATAAACTAATCCCGTTTTATCTTGCATTGCTTCATACCATGCTAAACTAGATTTGTAAGTTTCAATGCTTTGACTATTACCCGTTATCAACGCTATTTGAGCTTGTAGTTGAACTGCGCGCTTCTTTGTTAAGATTTTCATACGGGTATCAAATTTATTCCCGCTCTTAATGCACTTAATACTCCAGCTATGTCTAGCACAACCTGCGGCAAAACAAAGAACAATTTCAAAGCGGCTTGCAATAAATCAATCAACACTTTAGACACTGAATCCAACATTGTAAGCAATGTATTCTTCTTTATCTTACTTTCTAATAGAATAGACGCTGGGTTTGGAGCAGCCGTCCCTATAACGGTTGGAACTAATATAGAAGCGACGGTTGTTTGTAACCCCTCTTGAATTTGTTTAACCCCGCTAACCACATTCTTGTACGCTACTTTTATTTCTATTATTTTATCATCCACAAACGAACGCCCTGCGTTATGAAAATAATCTACCAATTCTTTTGTTAACGTATCACGTTGTTCTTTTGTTTTGCACTGTTCGAACATCGGTTTATAATCGGGAATCAGCCCAACCATATTGTTAACGATAGAATCAAAATCTAATCCTGGTAATGTTATCGAACTGTCGGAACTCAAAGCGGTTACTGCCGCTTGCATATCTGCTATTGTTGCCATATTACTTTTGTGTCGCTGATATTATTACTAATTTTTCTACGGGAACATTCATACGCAAAGCAATTTCTTCCAAAGTGAATGTTGATATGCCCGATTCTGTTTGAAAATCTTTTCCCGATTCGTCCAAATAAATATCAAACGTATTATACATTGGTGCTCTTTGTATAAGAGCCGTATATCTACCTTGGTTATCTTCTTTTAGCTCTACATCAAAAACTTCATTGTCTTTATCCCCAAAAGCCAAACTTCCAATAGTTTCGAATATTTTGTAATGTTTCAATACCTTACCCATTGATACGAGAACTAATTTGTCCCCCGCTTTTAATTGCTTAGTCATTGTATTGTGCCTCCAAATTTCTTTTATAAAGTTCTAATTCTTGAGAAATTTTTTCATCTATTGGAGTCGGTGTGTAAACATCAACCCAATTTGCCTTTTCTTTAGGTTCGTTGCAAGCGTACTGCTCCAGTGGCATCTCATATTCGACAACTTCCCAAGGATATTTGTTCATAAAGTTATCAAACACTTCAATCAATACCCGTAATTTTAAAGTGTCTATCAAATTCAAAGAACGATAGCATATTTCAGCCCAATGAGAAATACTCAAAGAATCACGCACTATACCGTTATTCCAATTCTGAGCATAAATGTCCTTGCCGTTTTCATCTACGGATTTCAATAAATAAAAATTTCCCTTTGGAGTTTCCATATTATATTTTTGGTTTTATTATTAGTTTACCTTTTGGATAAGCAGTTGTGCGTTCTAGTCTATTTTTCTCTGATACTAGGAAGGCATACGGTTTATCGTTCATATTTGGTAACGTTGTTTCAATATTCCCTTCTTTTAATACCAATCTCCAACCCTCAACTTTCGGTTTAACGTACTTGGTTTTTGATTCTGTTATGCCATATTTCATATGTAACCCAAACGCCCTCTTTTCTTCATACGTCGGTTCGATTACTGTTCGCTGCCATTCTTCAAGAGCTTCTTCATTTTTTTCGAAAAACCCTTTTGGCATTAAATCTGATTCACACACAACTTTTTCAGGGCAGATAAATTTCTCAAGTGCTTGCTGAACAGTCTCGTCAATTTCCGGAGTACAAATTTCCCCGTCTGAATTAGCCGATCCGAATATTTGGTCATGCCAACGTTCAAGGGCATCTTCATAAGATTCTTCTCCTCCCTCTATTTTCCACCCACTTTCTTCACCTGCATCAAATTTACTCATATAGTCAAACCCGTAATCTTCAGGTCTTGGTTTATTCATAACGTTCTATTTTTGTATAATAACGTTGGATGTAATGTCGTCTAAAAACATACTTCCATTAACATAAATCAAATTCTCACGCGCTCTAGTAATCCCCACATATTTAAGATTTTGCTCTTGTTCAAGTTGCCAAGGTAACGTTGCAAACTTCGACGGGATAAGCTCAGGGCAAAGAAAGAATATTGTATCATTCTCCAAACCTTTTGCTTTATGGATAGTGCTTAGCAATATGCCTTTTACCTCATCTGAAAATATGTCCTCAATCAGCGCTGTCAATTGTTTCACGTTATCAACTTCTCCGCACAAATACCCAATAACTTCTATGCGTTGCATTAACGCTTCCATCTTTGGATGCATTAAAGGGTTTCGGAACCCCCGAGATTCAAGTTTTCTATACAACTTATCTTGTTCAATATCCATCATCCTAAGCAATGCCCCGATGCTCTTAGCACCAGTTTTAGATATAAGAAGCAATATACCTTCACCGATATCTTTACCCCTCACCTTGCTCTTTATTTTGTTCTTCATCAACCAAAGATAAGTTTGTATCAACGGCTTCAAATTACGACAGAGTATCCAATCGCCATATTCTAATTCAGTAAGGCTTCCGTCACGAACCGAACCTTCTTTTGCATTCGGAGCCCAACTTATCTCTGGAACTATTTTTTGAGCTTCTTTAACCACATTTATAGCACAGCGGTATGAAACGGAAAGGGGGAGTTTGATAGCGGCACCGTTTAAAGCCGATAGTTTACTGTAGCTTCCTGCGTCTGCCCCCGCGAAGCCGTAAATTGCTTGACGTTCATCTCCCACCGTTATCAATCTCCCCCTTCTATTTAAACAATTTTTTATAATAGCATGTTGAGCCAATGAGAAGTCTTGGCTTTCATCGCAAAATACATAATCAAATTTACGGAACCTCAATGTTGCGTCAACGGCTGGTTGATATATCATATCCATAAAATCGAATTGGTTCTTATCCTTATTCATTAATTCAAATACTTCTATCGCTACGTTAACTTCAGTTTCGCCAACGTTCAGGTCATACTGTTCACATAATGCAGTTACAACTTCAATGTTACTTTCTACCAAGTTGCAACGCATCAAATCAACAATCTTTGGTATTATATAAAAGTAATACCCCTTCTTGTTTTCACGTATTTCCTCAAATTTTTTAATTACCTTCTCAATCTTAGATATTGCTTTATTTGGGTTCATTTTCACTTTCCCCCCATATCTGGATAATATCATACGCCAACCGTAACTATGCAAGGTCATAATGTCAACATCTTTCCTTTCAGAACGCTCTTTTAATTCGTTTATGATTGAATTATTGAACGCTAAAAATATCGCAGACTTATGTTCAGGAACAAACTTTAACAATTCCAGCAGCACAGTGGTTTTACCCGAACCTGCAACTGCTGAAATGTTTATGTTAGCATCAGTGTCTTGGAATGCCTTATAAATTGTTATTTGATTTTTGCTCGGTGTCATATTAAATTTTCGACGCGGACGACCATTTTACCCATTTAGTATTTTTAGAGAACTGCAACCTCATAACCGCGCTATCCGTAACTATTTGGTTTAAATTTGATAAGAAGTTAGTTAGATTTGGATTAATCGAATTTCTAACCAAAAATGAAGTAATGTCTATACCGTCAGCAACGCAATATTCAACCGATTCTACATTGTTTTGTGTTGATTCTGTAAACTTATGGCATAACAAATAAATGTATTCGTTATTGTTAAGTACTTGCGCTTGCAATACTACATAACCTTCATTTGTTAATCGATTTATCGCTTCAATATTTTTCATAATTCCCCCGTTTCTTTATAATAATTTAATGTCTCTTTTATTTTTTGTAAGCTTCTCGAATATTGATTGCAAGTAACGTCTGCATTTTCTTTAAGAAATTCAGATATCTTTTTATCTTGTAACCTTGAGCGAGTAATTCGCTTATCTATTTCGGTAAAATGGAAGTGATGCATAAGAGCCTCAATTAAGTCAGGTTCTGAGTTGCAGTGTAATTTTGGGTGTGTTGTAGAAATAGCATCTGTCAACTCAACCGATAGGCTTTGACATTCTCGTTGGTAGTATTTGAAGAAGTGTCGAGATATTGATTTATTGTAATAAAAATAAAAGTTATTACCTTTTTCAATATTGTATTTTGATAAGCACTTGTCGAAGATTATGTAACATTCCGATATCAACTCATCACGTTCCGGCATATCTTGCTTACCTGCCCCGTTTAACAGATTTAAGCAATTGCTGATATTCTTCTTAACAATGTCCTTCATCATTTTGAAGACTACGATTTTGAAAGCCTCTTCCCGCTTTTGGCATTCGGTTGTTTTAATAATTCGTATCCAATCATTTACTAACTTAACACGATAATCAAATGTTGCTTTAAAAATAGTATTTTCTAAATTCATTATTTAACCCCCCTTTTCATTTCTTTGATAGCTTGCCCCATTAATCCTTCCTTTCGGTCACGTATCTCTTTGTTGAAATGGTTATGGGTTCGCTTTCTTAAGACTTTTACCTTATCTTCTTTAGACATTGATGCGATAGCCCCAAACTGAATATTTTTGTCTGAGAGAGGCAGGATTTCAGTTATATTTGTCATCCTTTTGCCGCACTTATAACAAAATAATTTCGGCAATGATTCGATACCAACGTACACGAAAACCACTTTCACTTCTTCTACCACATTGCCTAATCTTTCACAATCAGGGTTTGAACATTCAAATTTCATATCTATTTATTTTGAAGGATTGTCACTCTCGCATATTCCATTATTAGGACTGCGTCTGAAGTGTCTAGGGTTATTTTTTGAGATGGGAATAATTGTTGCGCTCTGGACTTTAATTTATTCTTCCACTGGCTTGTAGATGAATGTCCTTTGACGCCGAATTGGTAGTGTTTTTGCCATTTTTGTGGGGTAACTTCCACGGTAGGAATTTTGCGTGACATAAGAGCCATTTCAATATGTCCGAAGTTTTGACCGAAGTTGAACATCTGCATTCCACCCATTCCTGGCATCCCGCCAACTCGTTCCAAAAAACAAACTGAATTTTGACAATAAAGTTTAAAAAATAGGTATAAATCTTGCATCGTTTCAGGCATCTTAGCAACCTCAATAATGCTGTTTCGGGTCAATGAAAATATAGCAATTCCACCTGATTTGCCAGGATCTATTGCTATGATTTTATCATCATTAAAGTACTTAGCTCGGTCTTTGTTTTCCATTTTATTAGTTTTACTTACTTAAACTAATAACTTTGGTAACTCCGTGTAGTAACTGTTTCCGTCAACTTTTTTTACATACAGAGCGTTCTCATTATTGAAACCTTCAGAGACCGTCTGGGTTATCATCAAAATAGTAATTCCCATTTTTTCTAAGATTTTTATAATGTTCTCTTGACCCATAGAATCCACCCCAGGAAATACTTCATCGAGCAATAAAAGATTTAACCCAAGACCATTGGTCGAAAGGTTAATCAAATGTTGTATTCCTAAAATACCCGCTACTTGAACACGCCCGCGTTCACCGCCCGACTTGCCCTTAAATACTTGGGGAGTGATTCCGTCGTTTTGAACAAACACGTCTATCTTCTCCCGCACCGAGCCGTCCTTCAATATCTTGAACCCATTGATTAGAACCGACGTGTCAACCCCGAACTTCTTTAGGAAGCTATTTGTCATCCCCTCGATTATCTTTATGCTCTTGTTTGCTAAATAAGTAAGGAACCCTGATTTGCCCATATTGTACTGCCAAAAGCTTATCATCTCCAACTCATCGCTATATCCTGCGGCTTCCTTGGACTTTAATTTCAATTCAGCATTTATTTCGGACAGCTTTTCGTTTAGCAACTTCAACGCTTTATTGTCTTTCTTTGAAGCTTTGAGCGCGTTAATCTTTTGTTGAATCTTATAAACTTCTTTCGCTTCGTAATCAATTTCCTCAGTATTTCGCTTGTTTTTTCGCTGGATGACACGTATTTCTTCAGTTATGTCGTCGGCTGTTTCTTGACGTTCTTGAATAGCTTTTTCTTTTTTAGTTATGGCAAGAAAGTCAGCCTCAATAGCAAGCTTCAATTTTTCTGTTAGCGCAAGAAGCTCTTTAGCTTCCGGAATTGTTAACTGGTATTCCGAATTGAGTATGAAATCTTTTTTGCAATGAGGGCAAGTTATTATTTCCTCAAGCTCGTTTTTGAGTGTACGAATTATTTTTACCGTATCGCTCAATTCTTTTACTTTGTCACTGCTTTCTTTTTTGAGCTTAGTTTTTTCTTCTATGCTTACCTTTTTAGTTTCAAAATCTTTTTGCTTCGACTTAACATCTTCATCAAGACGCCCGTTTTCTTCCATGCGTAAACGCATTGATTCTTGCTTAGTTTTTTTATCGGTTTCAAGTTCCTTTATATCTTCAGCAGTAGTGTCCTCTAATTCCAGCTCCGCTTTTTGCTCATCAATTAAATCCACCTTAGCAATAAGTTTATCCGTCTCTAAATTTACACCGTCTAGCAATGCTTTATATTCCTTGTTCCGTTTAACAAGTTCTTCAATTGCTGGGTTAATCATATCAGCTGATGTAATACGGTTCATGATTTCTTTTTTGTCTAAATCATTAGCCGTAAAAAATGAGAACTTTGAGTCTTGGTCTATTATGAAGTACCTCAACAAATCTTCTTTGGTTATCCCTAAAAGCTCAAATATTCGCTTGTTGGCTTCGTTGGTTGAAACCACCTTCTTGTTTATTTCGCCGTTTTCCCATAACGTCAACAATGTGGTTTTACCGCGTATAAATTTGCGATATATCCTCAATGTGGAGTTCAGGAATTTATTTTCCAATTCCAAGTCAACCTCACAGGTTTCAGATTCATAGTTTATGAACGCGTCTTTACCCAAGTTTCTCAAATCGTCCCCAGTCAAAGCAATGCCAATACCCTCGAACAATGTCGATTTTCCGGAGCCGTTATTTTCCATGGCTCGGTCCGTTTCATTGTGACCGAATATAACAGTGCAAACCCCATTACGAAATACATATGTACTGTCTCTGTGCGAAAATAAATTTCTTATTTCAATTTTGATAGGACTCCACATGATTATAAAGTTTTGATTAATTTCATGCCGTAAACTAATTGCTTACCGCTTATTGATTGTTGTTTGGAGAACGCTATGAAATCCTTCATAACGCTTTGTTTGTCATACAATAATACGCTTTCTGACTCAGACATTTCAATCGCTTCTGTTTCTTCTGTTGACTCAAATTTTATATCAATTCCAAGCTTGTGTATTTCGCTTGTATTAATATTAGCAAAATCAACCTTACTACCTTTAAACAAAAACCTGACGTGGTCATAATTTTCTCCGTCATATTTCTCCATAAGGTTTCGGGTTGACTCTTTGTCCTTGACTTCGATTACTTCTTTGATATACTTAGGGAACTTAGAAGGAACGAACTTAATTGAACCATCGCTATACAAGACGGTGAACCCCTTGTCAGTTATGTTTTCTCCGAAGTTATTTTGATATGCCGAACCCGTATAAATGACATTTTCAGAGAGCTTTGAAGCGTCATGGTAGTGGCCAATTAAAACCTTGTCAAACATTTTGAACATTGATGGTTTAATCGATGACTCTACTAGTGAACCGTCGTTGTTACGAACGCCGTCAAACCCTATATGAGTTATCAAAAAGTTTGTTTCTTCAACATCTATATTTAACGTTTCAAATTCTTCAAGCCATTTCTCTTCTCCGAAATACGGCACAAAATAAACGCATACCCCGCCTACCAATATGCCGTCGGCTCGGTCGTAAACTTTTGTTCCGCTGCGTCGGTATAAATCTAAATAGCTTTTTCGAGAATTTGGGTCTGTTTTATCGTGGTTTCCTGGTATAATGTGCATAGTTAACCCGTCTTCTTCTACCATGTCTATAATGTCTTGAAAATCGGTAAGAGTCGATAACGGTTGACCTGAACGGTTGGTAAAGTTATCTCCCCCATCGAAGATGTGCTTTACCCCGTATTGATGACAAACGTTAATAAGTTGCCCGATTATGTCTTTAACTAATTCACCATTATCCTTTGTCAAATGCAGGTCGGTTGCAAAAACTCCTATCGCTTTTTTCATATCAATTATTTTTTCTCAAAATCTTCTTCTATTTTAGCTTTCAACGCCAAAAGTTCTTTGTTCCTTGCTTTCCTTATTTGAGCGTGCAGTACTGGAATCATTTTGTTGTTTGTGTCGTAAAGAGCAAACAATTCGCGAACCGAAGTCCACTTCATTTTATCTCCTAAATAAGTAATTTTTTTAGCGCCTTCTTTTTTCAATATACCGTTGTCCAATGCGAACTCAATGTCTTCTTCTGAAAGAATTATACCATAACCGAGCAATATTCTTATGGCAGTTTCTTGCCTGCTGCCAAAATCATTTTTGACTACTTTCACATAAGTAACTTGAGCTACTTCTGTATCGTCAATTTTCTCGTGCTTCCCTATTGTAGTGCTTAAACGTAATGTTGATAAAAGTTCAACCCATTCGCCGCCCGTACTTTTTTTCTTAGAATGTTGTCCAAACCCAGCGATAGTGTCGTATTGATGGTTTAACATAACAAAATGAATTGTCCTAGTGTACATTTCACCCATCAAAAATTTAGCAAACATTTTCGCTGGTTTAGCAAACGCCCCTATCTTTTCGTGCTTCATTTCAGTTATATCGTCGCCCTTAATAAATTTCTTTGATAAAGTGTCGGTATTTTCTTCCATAGTGTCTAACTCAGATTTACTCAATGTAGCTCCTAAACTGTCCCACAGAAAGTAAAACTTTGGTTCTCCCATTTTATATTCTTTGAATAACGCATCAACATCATCCAATAATTTCTTAACCATCATAAACATTTTTTCAACATACCGTATCTTCATAACGATAATCTTGCTCGGGTTAATTCCAAGCTGAACTGCGTATTCTTTACTATCTCGGTTTTCACTTGATAATATAACAGCAACCCCAAGCTCAGGATTTTCTTTTAAAAAATGTTTCATACCTGTCAAACCAAGTGTGGTCTTTCCAGAACGACTCGGTCCGGCAATTTCGATTATACCTGTGGGGAATCCCATTATCCTTAGATTATAGTCCAGCTCTGAACTACCAGTGTGAGCCCAACTCTTCATCTCCTTGAAGCCATCTTTATCAGATAGCTTAATAACGTCTTCGTTATTAAATCTTTTGATTATATCGTCTGTTATGTTAGCCATATATTTTTTTATAAAAAAGGGTTGCTATTTCTAACAACCCTCAATTTTTAGAATGTTACAAATTATTTGCTTTTTGCCAATTTGTCTTGAATATCCTTCAAAGACATTTTTGCTTTTGGCTTAACTTCTTCTGGTTCTTCAACATCAGGTTCCGGAGCGTCGCCCTCACCGCCAATTGCTTCACGGATAGCTTCACGAATTTCTTCGTCCACCATAGATTTCTTAACCCGAACATCTAAATCGTTTTCGGCGATATATTCTTTCAGAGTTTCTCTGTCCATGTCATCAAACTCATCGTTAGTTGTTTCAGGTGCGTTATCAGAGGCAGTGGCAATAATAGCTTCGCGGATGAGCTCGCGAATTTCATCGTCCTCAAAGGATTTTTTTACCCGAACATCAAGTTCGTTTTCGGCAATATATTCCTTCAATTCTTCCCTATCCATGTCATCAAATTCGTCACCCGCTTTTTTCTTAACAGATTTTTTCACAGGAGCTTCTTCTTCTTCGTCATCAACAACTTTCTTTTTAGCGGCAGGTTTTGCAGTTTCCTTTTCAACCGTTTTCTTTACCAATTTTTTTGCAGGAGCTTTGTCTTCTTCGGCTTCTTCAACTGCGTCGTATTGAGAACGAATTTCTTCAAGTTTTTCAATCCAAGCTTCATTTTCAAATAAGCCAATTTCGTTTGTTTCATCGAAATTTTGAAGACCTTCTACAGCACGGTCAAAATCACGCATATTGTATTTTCCGATAATTTCATCCAATGGTTTTAAAGCCATAAATGCTTCCAACACTTCGTCGGTCAACGGATACGCAATATTCTTTTTAGGGAACGAAGTTTCGTAATAGTTTTCCCCCTTTTTTCGGTTTGGACTTTTCAAATACTTAACCAAAATTGGTAGACCTTCGTCTGGGTCTGTGAATGGGTCGATTTCAATAGCATCATCGTCTTCTTCAGAAAACGCCAATTTGTTCATTGCATCACGTACCATTTTCTTAAATTCCCATAGCATAGGATGTAATTCTTCGTCGGACGATACTTTTGAAGCATAAGCCATCCAACTGTAAGTAGGCTTCAAAGAATCTTTATCTCCAGAGATTGCGTCAAGCTTATCGCTATCTTTAGCGCAAAATTTAGTTGCCATTTTTGAATATTCTTCAACAACATCCATTTTTGTTCCGCCGTGCAATCTTGAATCGTTAATAGTGCCGCGCCCCATATCGCCATCTCTCTTAGCGAAGCTCAGCCAGTAACATTTTTTAGCTACGTAAAAATTTTCCTTGCCAGGATGTGGTGGAAATATACGTATTTTTACAGACTTGCCATCTTCAAGATTCAAATACTCGTTATTGCTTGCGCCAATAAGAGTGTTGTCATCTTCGACATGCTTCTTCAATTTTTTAATAGGAGTAGCTTTGAATTGGCTACGAAAATCTTTTTCCATCTTTTGTTTGTTTTAATTAACCGATTAATTTCTTAGTTTTCTTAATAGTAATGTTATTAACTTTGCCCTGAATCATATCATCAGTAATGTCCCCCGTTTGCATACTCATAGACAATTTATCAAGCTTGCCCGATTTGTCTTTAGAGCTCCAAAATACGCTTTGGATATAGTCGCGATTCTTTTGAGTTTCGATAAAAGATTTCTTCATTGCTTGAAAACCTTTATCTAACATTATGGCTGAATTTAATTCGTCCACCGTCGCCGCCTTACCTCCTTTTTGATTGGTTATCTCAACCCTAAGACGTTCTTTCACTTTAGCTTCAAATATGTCCACGTTCAGTTTCTTTTCTGAAACTTGTGCTTCCATGTCAGCCAACAATTTACCAAACCGATTAACAATGACTGGGAACGTGATTATTTCGCCAATCAAATTTGAATAATCAATTTTCAACAAAGAATCAATATCGACTTCTTCATTAAACTCGTCGAATACCAATTTATAATCAGTACCTCCAACAGTTATTAATTTAATCATCGTTGCTTGTTTTTAATATCGGTTTATCTTCCACAATATCAGATTTAAGGATATGCAACCCGATAACCGCGTATCCCATTATATCTTTAAGAGTGTCTTCCAGACTTTCAAAATTAGCGGGGATTCCCCTCATTTGTTTTTCCACCAAACTCCTGTACCTTCGAGCCTTGTCCCAAATATGTACCATATTCCCATTAACTCCTAAATCAAACGAAGCCCCACCGTAATCTAAATTCTTTTTTACGAGAATAACCGTAACCGCCGCGAATATTTCTTCGATAGTTTCCTTTGTCATTCTTTCTTTTTCTTCCTTGCCCATTCTTTATAAATTTTTTATGTTTAAAATTCCATTATTTTTTCAAAGTTCAACATTTCAGCGGGAAATTTACTCGCCAATACTTCAATCAATTCAGCTTTAGCTTCAAATTGACTGTTGTGAACATATTCAATCCTATTTAAGAAGTCATCATTCCCCAATGCTATTTCACGAACTACGTAAAATTCGACTGCAAGCCAGTCGCACCACTTTACAAACTTTTTTACACCACACACTGGATTTTGTATATAATCTTTCAACATTTTCGAAGCTGAAGTTATTTCCGGAAATTCAGATACATCCCCAATATGTTTTTTCTCGGTGAAATGTTTGTTTGCTAAATGCCCCGACAGCCTATCGAGTTCAGACCTTAATGCGTTGCCGTTAAAATCGTTGTACTTTGTTTCGTGCGATATATCCCTACGTAATAAACACTCATCCCAATCGTGTAAAGCTGACTGTCGAATAACATCTAATTTGTACTTCAATACTTCAACATTATCGGAATTACCAAATATATCTTCCAGCGCGATAGTGGCAAAAACTAAAACTTTGTAAGAATGTTGAGAAACGCTTTCGTGCTTGATTACGTCAACTTCTTGCCATTGGATTATATTATCCAACCTCTTTAAATAATCCCCTTCGAAAATTCTTTTTAGCATGATTTATGATATTATATATATTTTTGTTTTGTCCCAAGAAAATACCCCTTTTTGACCTCGGTATGTATCCATCTTAACTCTACCGTTGATTACTATAACCTTGCCGTTCAGATCAGATACTTCTTCCGACATATCAGCCCATGTATCTGGCCATACCGTAACCCCTATCATAAAGTTGTTACTTTCTAAATTTATTGAAAGCATATTCCCGTTTTTAGTTTTACGCTCGTTAACCGCTATAACCTTGCCTGCTACAGCAACTTCGCTGCCCTCCTTCGCTTTATTGAACTCATCGCCCGCAATGTACAACCCCGCTATTCTTTTGCTTGGTATGGCGTCTTTAATCATTGTTTCATAATCTACATCTCCAAACCCTGTCAAACGCTTTTGCTCGAATACCCAAAATGTATTTTTATCGGCTTCTGGAGAATTATAGATATCAGGTAGTGGAACTCTTTTTAGATTAAAATACCAAACTAACAATATTTTCCTTTGCAACGGCATAGTAAAATCTTCAATTAAATCAAAAGCCCCCGCCAATATTAAATTAGTTATGACTCCTTTATTCACCTTACTCGGAACTCTACTGACAAATTCTTCCAAATCAAAGAATTTTCCCCCCTTGTTTCGTGTCTCCATTATGTTAGTAACAGCAACTTCCCCCACGCCTTTTATTTTTGTCAAACTAAAAAATATTCGTCTGTTTTTATGGTCACAAGTAAAGTTTTGATCCGAGAAGTTCACATCTGGCGGTCGTATTTCAATTTCTTCGCCAATCTTTTTTATTTCCGCTAATCTGAAAGGTATATCGACCTCACTTGCGTGTTGCAAAGAAGTTGTCCAAAATTCCAGCGGATAGTTTACTTTGAACCATTGACTCCAATATGACATTATTGAATAAGCGGCAGCGTGACTTCTATTGAAACCGTATCCAGAGAACTTGTCTAACTTTTCCCAAATTTCCCCTGCCTCAACTTCAGGGCACCCGCGAGATATAGCTCCGGCAATAAACTTTTCAGACATAGCAGCCATGGCTTTCTTGTCTTTCTTTTTCATTATGGTTCTCAATATATCGGCTTCGACTAATGACAATCCGCCTAAAACGTGAACCGCCTTCATAATTTGTTCTTGATAAATATATAACCCAGAAGTCCCTTCTGTTACCTCTTTTAATCCAAAATCGTAATGAGGTTTCTTTTTACCGTTTTTTATATCGGAATAATCTTGATGAGCGTTACTTTCCATTGGACCAGGACGAAATACAGCTGTCATTGCTATTAAATGCTCCAAGTTATCTGGTTTTACGCTCCGGCAATAACTCATCAGTCCTGTGGTACCGAATTGAAATACGTCCTCGTTCCATCCTCGCTTAAACATCTTAAAAACATTTTCATCGTCAAAAGGTATTTCGTTGGTATCAACCGTAATATTATAATTCGCTTTTATGAGCTTAATTATTTTTTGAAATTTGTCTAGTTGCGTTAACCCCAATATATCTTCTTTCAAAAATCCGGACTTGTCCATGTACTTACCTTCCCATTCAGATACTAATAATCCGTCAATCATCTTAACGGGAAGCCACTCAAATAAGTCTATATCTCTTCCATCCGAAGCTTGCTTCGGTACAATTACAACAGCCGACGGGTGAACGGACGAAGCTCGGCACTGAAATACGGCGAACTTAATCATGTGGACCAGTTCTGGATATGTCTGGACGAACTTAAACAATCGCTTTGATTTAGAAGCATATTCTATTAGGTCTCCCCAAGATTCTTGTTGCCAATCATCAATATCTTTAGTAAGCATATTCATGTCGTCGAAATTTAGACCCTTTATTTTGCCAAAATCTTTTATGCAAGTCTTTAGTTTCATCCTTGTGTACGTTCCAATAACACAAGTATATGAATGACCATATTTTTCTTTTATGTAATTTTTTACGCTATCTCTATATTCTGTAGGAAAATCCACATCAATATCGGGCATACTGTCAGCGCTTTTAGCGCGCTCGCCCGACACACGAGTTTCATTCAAGAAACGTTCAAACAATAAATCATATTTAATAGGGTCTACGTCGGTAATTCTCAGTAAAAAAGCAACCAAAGAACCGCACACTGAACCACGTCCCGAGCCAACCATTATGTCGTTTTCACGGCACCAATGACAAATGTCCCAGTGAATCATAAAATAGTCGCAAAGACCGTTTGGTACTATTACATTACATTCTGTCGCTAAGCGCTCCATATACAATTTCATTTCATCTTTGCTTAAATGCGATAGCCGAGTTTCGATGCCAACTTGCAACTGCTCAAAGAAAGAAGATTTAACATCAGATACTTCAAATAACGGCAATTTTCGTTCGCTTGTATTAATCTTCATTTCCACTGACTCGGACAATGAAACAGAGTTTTCTACGCCAGATACTATTACTTCTACTAAATCGTCAACATCTTCCAACCATTCCGAGTAAGACTCAACCGTATCTTGAAAACTTTTGTAAAATTGAGATTCGCTTTCTGCGTCGGCTCTGCCGTCTATTTTGTTCAGAGCTGACTTTAAACCGCCATTTTCTTTATCTAAATAGTAACTATCGTTTATCAATATGGGGTCTAAATATTTTCTGTATTTACAAATATACGTGTCTATATTGGACAAATGTTTTTTAAATAATGTAGAAGACGAATATTCAACCGTATCTATTTGGTAAAATAAAGAATCAAAAGACTTCTTATAAATGTTTATTAGATTGAAACAATGTTTCTTATCGTCTTTAAAGTAGTTGAATTCACTTTCTTTAGGTATTACCAAACATAACCCGTCCCCGTATGTATAAAGTAACGTATCAGGAATAAAACCGTTGTAGTCGACGTTTATAGCCTTATTAATCAAAAGTAAATTTTTCCAGCCAGCGTAATTTAACACAAACAATTTTAATTCAAAAGTTTCTTGTATGTCCGCTTCAATATCGTATCCTCTAGACACTGTGACGGTTTCTCCAAGAATACATTTTATTTTGTTCTTTTCACACGCAGTTTGAAATGACAACGCTCCCGCTAATGTATTTTTATCGCATATGCCTAAAAATTTATGTCCTAAGAATTTTGCTTTATCAGCCCAAAGTTGACACCCCCCGCTCCCGTTTAATATTTCATATTCCGAATGAACCCCCAAATGTGAGAACTCCATGACTGTCGGTTCAGAAGTTAACCCACGAAACTTAAAATCATTAAAGCTCGGTTTGAAAATTAATTCATTGTATTTGTTTTTACCTCTTGCTAAATTAGAATAATAAAACCTTCCTCCGAACTCAAAAAGTATGTTGTCTACTTCTTTATCATCTAATAAGTCATACTCTTCATCCGACAGAATAAAGCTGAAATCATCATCTATTATTTTCCCATCAAAAGATTTAAGGTAAAGATATTTACTCTCCCCCTCAATAGTAATAATGTCGGAACCATTATTATCTGATTCCGACACTACTAGTTTGTTTTCTTTAACCCAATTTAATAAACTTTCAGTCATTATAATTTACCTAAGTATTCGTGTGTGTAATTAGTTAACCTTGATGCAAAAAAGTTCTTAGCAAGCACTACAATGTCTAGAGTATCTGAATTTCCCCCCGCTATGTAACTGAAAGACTCGATTTGTTTTATCGCCCTTATCCTTAATGAATCTTTGTCAACCATACCGTCAGACATATTACTTTTGTATTGCAAATAAATTGCGCAAAGATTATACGCTAAATACAAATACTTAGAAAATTTCAATACTGATTGTAGCTCGGTTAATGAAGCAGTTTCGCCCGCTGCTAATTTAGTTAGATTATCTATAATCAAATTCAAATGTATGTCCACTTCCCTGAGTCGATTTCCAGGAACTTCGTGCTCAAAGTTGAAATCCATTTTTTGCGAATGAGACACTTCGTACAATTCAGGATGGGTAGATTCCTTAGCATGGTCTTCTTCAAATAACCTATCTTCAAAAGCATCTTTCATTTTTTCAGCCGTATCGTTCCATTCATAGATATGCAAACTTTGCGAATTATGAGTTTGAGTACCTAATTCAACGCCTATGCAATTTGCGAATAACTCGGTCAAAAAGCTGAATTGAAAAATGTTCGTTGGCAACCCCCAATGCAAATCATTGCTTCGATTTTGTATCGTTGTTATCAACTTGCCTTTTCTTACTTTCAACATCACCGTATCATTACAAGGAGTATCTTTTGTTTTTGCCCCTAAATCAAAATCTGGGTTCCAAATCTGTAATACAACTTGTCGACTATCTGAATTTTCATTCAATATCTTTACCGCATCGGCAATTTGGTCATGCCCTTGGGCCACATTCATATTTTCTTCCAAAAATGTATCTTCGGCTCTTACTCCCCAATGTCTTAATCTAAAACCGTATGGCGCATGAAATGTTTTGCCGTCGTCTGAAAAATCCGACATCTTTTTATTGAATAACGCTAAGAAGTGTACATCCTTCTTACCATTAAATATCCACATTGCTTCGGCAAGTAAAAAGAAAATGTTTATATCTCTACCGAATCCACCCACGCAGCGATTATACGGGTTTGTAAGCATCGTTTTGAAATCAAGAAGCTCTTTTGTTTTGCCAACTCGACTGTCTTGAATATCCAAATTATCTAACATCCATTTATTCAGTATCGGGTACACCGCTGAAAATTTAGTAGTTTTTGCTACCCCTAACTCGGGACTTAATACATTATCAATGTCTTTCATATTACACAATTTTATAATTTATACTTTATACTATTAGTAACGTTGGGGCATAAAAAAAGAGCGCTGTAAAGCGCTCTTCTCATTATATAAAGTCCAATTTACTTTATTCTTCTTCCTCAACTACAACCTTTTTTGTTTTTGATTTTGCTTCTGCTATTTTTGCTTTAGCGGCTGCAACCTTATCTACCACGGGAGCAGCTGTCTTGGCTACGGCAGGTTTTACGGTTTCTTTGGCAGATGCTTTTGCAGCAGGCGCTTCTGACTTCGCAGACTTTTTCAAATTTTCTTCCATTTTAGTTCTGTTTTCACCTAACTTTTTGTCAAGTTTATTTACAGATGTTTCGATGCTTGGAAGCAAAGCTGTCAATATTTCCGTAAGTTCGTCAATATCCAATGCTTTGATAAAAGGAACTCCAGACCAGCAAATTTCGTGGTCGATTCCGTTCTCGGTTAACCCGTCAACATGACCGTTGAATGTTGGTAAGTACAATGTTGCTACAAAAGTGTCATCTGCTTTTACTGAGCCATTTTCCAAAGACAATACGGCACGGTTTGAGTTTTTGCCTTTATATTTAACAGTAACTCCAGCGTTGCTAATCCAAGCGTACAAGTAATCTTCATCAGGGAATAACGCTTTCAAGAACTCAAAATGTACGCGGTCTTCTTCTACATCTTTAGGATTCAGTTTGGTTGCTTTGGCAGTTTTTACTACTTCTTCCTTTTTTGGGATAGATTTTGCAACTTCTTTAACCGCTGCTTTTGCGACTGGTTTTGTGGCTGCTTTCGCTACTGCCTTTTTTGCCGGAATTTCTTCTTCTTCTTCTTCAACAACTACTGTTTTTTTAGCAGGTGTTTTAGAAACAGGTTTCTTCGCTGGAATTTCTTCTTCAGCAGCAAGTTCTTCTAATTCTTCTTCTGTTTCTGTTTTAGGTTCTTCTGCGGCTGGATTCTCATCCAAGTCAACAAATGATTCAGCTAAGTCAATAAGAGTTTCAAGCTCTTCATCTTCCATACCTTCGATGCCATTTTTGATAAGAAAGGCGTTCACAACTGTTTTTGCTTCTTCTTCGCTTTTTTCTTTGAATCCCAATGCAGTCAATTTCTTGCTAGTGGGTGCGGTTAATTTTGTCATTTTGTTCGATTTTTTATTTGTTAAAACTATTTTGTTAAATACATTTTCAATCTTCGTGGCTATATGTTCTATATATTTCTCTTTCTCGGTGCAATTCAGAGCCGTACTTAGTAAGTAAAAACTCTTTGTGCATTTCTATTATTTCGTCTGGGGTGAATGGGTCGTCGTCGTTATACATTACTCCCTTTATTGGTTCACTATTATTATAAACTTTGGAGATAATTTTGTTGGTGCAACCTTTCAGATATAATGAGAATACAACTCTGTTCATTCCAGTCAATCCTTCCAATAAATTTATACCGTTTAAAATAAATTTGTTTTCTTCCGGAACTATGCAAGTATCAATGTCTGAACCAAAATCGTATTCTATATCGTCCATGCGAACTTTATAATTTTCACGGGCGATGTACTTCATAAAATCTTTGGATTTATTTGAACACGCGGCTTCTAAATAATACTTTAATGGTACTGGTTTTGCATAACCCTCAAGTTTGTATTTTCTCCAACGCTTCCCGTAAGATTTAATCGAGGTGAAAATTTTAATTTTAAATTCTTGTAATAAATCTTCGTATTGATACGACAGTTCAGAGTAGGAGTAAATTTTGTTGGCATATTTTTTAGCCAAATGTTCATATCTGTCGTAGAGCACTTCAGACATTTGTTTTTTGATTTCCATTTTAAATTTACGATTTAGTATTACAATTATGGTACAAAGATAATATATTTTAGGACTAGAACCTAATGTTTTTGTATTTATTTTTAAATTTAGCCAAAGATTTAACTAATTTTAAAAATATAACGCGAATCGTCAACTAAACATTATAATATTCGGCATATTTTGTCGCTGTCTAAAACGACTGAAGAACCCGTTTTCTTGCAGGTTAATTCGAAAGTATGATAATCGATTTGACTATGTAAAATCCAAACTGAACCTGAATAGGAAAATTCACTGCCTAACGAATAATAATTGACAAAGTCAAGCTCCGACATTCTAAATGTAGGATTCCCCATGTCATCAAATAATTCTTTATGGAATTTATCTCTCGTGAGTTTATCGTTAATAACGCTATTCAAGTTATTTCTTTCGGCAATATTATTAATCTTATCTGCTTTGAAAGCCATCACCTTTTGGTAATATTGCTTATCTTTTACATTATAATATATCTTCCTTTTAAAATCAGCAATCAAATATTCTTTTTGAACCACTTCAAAATATCCCGCTACTGATAAATTCCTCGATTTAACTTCGTCCATCACATTTTTACTTTTGAAATAATATTTTCACTAAACTCTCTTGGTCTGCGCAATCTTGTGAAAACTTCTAACGCTTCCTCGTCGCTGCATTCATCTATATCTTTCTTCAACGTAAATGTTATATTTGTAAAAAAGTTTTTTTCTAGTTCAAACCCATATTTTTTTATTTCTTTTAGCGCGTCAAAGTCATAAAGCAATATTACATTAATGATTCCTTTGCTTTTTAGTTTTTCAATTTGCCAAGGACTTATTTTTTTGCCAAATGTGCAACAACATTTAACAGTTGGACAATTATCAAGTTCTAAAACTCTGTCTACTGCCACCTTATCAAATCTTCCTTCGACTAATATAGCCGTTGCCGTAATGTCTTTTATTATTTCATCAAAGCCGTCTAATAATTTAGAAAAATCAGTTCCAGCGCTATTATTATATCTTAATCTGTCTTTTGGCACTTTTTTGTTTGCGTATCTACCGACGAACCCTCTTATTTTTAAATTGTCGTAAATGGGGAATAAAACATACCCCTTATATTTAGAAATAATATTTGCTTCTCCAAACTGGTATCTTATAAAATGTTTTTTGTTTAACCCTCGGCTAGACAAATAATCGCTTTTGTCAAAAACTTTCCATCCCGCTGGCATCTTAACAATAGGCAAATCTTCAAGAGTTATTTTTTCATCTTCTTCCACAAAACCAACTCCATTGATTGAATCTCTAAATTCTATTGTCGCTCCTTCTAATAAGTATGACTTGTTCAGGAAACGTAACAATTTATATATAGAACCTGATTCTCCGCACTTTTTACAGTCCCAGCGCTGTGTTACCTTCGATATATAAAAATGTTGGCTTTTACCGCAAAAAGGACAGTCACAAATGTACTGTCCTCTGGTGTTTAACTTACTATTTACAAGTAACACATTTAAATCTGAATCGTCTATTTTATTCATCCCAAGTGGCGTTCATGGTTTTCTTTCTGTCATAAAATCTCGAGAAAGCAAAATTGTTGTATATAAATATCGGGTCTCCATTTTGATAATCCCTCAACTTGTCGGTGTGGAGTCGCATTATTTCTTCTTTCATTTCGTCACGCGTTTGATTTATTGTAACGAAAATATCAAATGGGCGAATCTTGCCCTTGTCTTCTGATAAATTAGCGCGGGTGATTACAAATGCTGGGTCGTTTCGTTGTTCTTCAGGTATGGAATTACTTTGAGTTGCCGTGTGTACAACAGCATTAAATTCCATCGCTAATTGCTTCATGCCTTTTGCTAATTTAGCTTGACGGAAACGTTCTTCGCTCGGTGAGTAATTATGCCCGTCTCCAACTTCTACCAATTCTAAATAGTCAATAACTATTACATCAATCTTGCCGTGAGCCTTCTCCATTTCCTTCAACTCACGATGAATATCAACGAGCGTCTTTCCTCCCCAATTTTCTTCTGACGAAACAAATATATCAGACTTGCGTAATTTCTTAATTATCCTTTTGGAAATTTCCATGCGCTTGTCTGTAATATTCCCCATCTTTACGTCAGAATATAATGTACCAGTCCAAGCAGCATCGTACCTATTTAAGCATTGCTCCCTCGTGCCTTCAAGTTGAAAATGTGCTACTCTGTGACCATTACGCGCAGCGGCAACTCCAACGTGTACCAGACATTGAGATTTACCAGAGCCTGAATCTCCCAACCAAAGCACACATTCACCCGTTTCCGGACCTCCAAATTGTCCGCCTAACCTATAATCAAGTTCATCAATATTAGTCGGAACTTTAAAACGGAAATTATAATCTTCGGATTTACGCTTAGTTTGTCGTTCTTCAAAATCATTAAAAACGCTTTCAAACTTCGCATTTTGAATACTGAACTTAGATATATCGTCAGCGTACTTTATCAATAAATCATATGAGGCATCCTTTTCTCCTCTATTATAGGCTTCAACTATCTTATCATTAGCCTCAAGGAATTTCATTTGCTTGATGTAACGCTCAAAAGTTTCGACTATTAATTCAGCTTCATTTTCGTTGGTTGGCTCAAAATCTTTTATTTCTTTTATTTTGTCAAGAATGTCCTCGTCATCAATAAATTCTTGTTGCATTTGTCCGATAGTCGGAACCACCCCCGTTTTATCATAACGCTTGGTTATCCATTGCCACATTCTTTTTTCTGATTCTTCTTGCAGGTAGGAAAATTTCAGATACTGCTTAGCAATATCCATTATAGTACGTTTCTGAAGTGCAACAGCCAATAACTCCACAATAAAATTCTCAGCCAGTTTGTTATTCGCCATATCCTCTTTTTAAATATATTTTATTGTATTCTTGTTTCAATAATAATTTGCATTCATTTTTGTTAGAACACATCACACAAAAGGAACTTTTATGGAAGTACAACGTTGTAGTTGCTATGCACCATAAAAATCCTCGGTCGGTGTTTAAATGTAAAGCTTTTTGTTTTTCTTCCCTTTGAATTAGGGTAACGACTATTTCATTAATCTTAGAATTACGTTTAATAACGTTGATGTTATGTCGGATTTTTAGTCCAGCCCGCGTCATAAAAACATTCATTTCCATAGAGCACATATTCCAACGCTTTATCGCTGCTGCACCGAATATCCAACTAATTCGTACACGACGGGAGTAATCAATGTCAGAACCTTCATTAAACCAACTCTGCATGCCGTATTCTAAGAACTTCCTTATAAAGTCTTCGCCTATCGCGTCACCGAAATAATCCATGAAAGCATCAAAACTTTTTACGTCAGTGTCGTTGCACTTCAATGGGTGTTTTTTCTTAGTAATTTGCTCAAGCAACTCAATTAAAGTGTCTACCGCGTATCTGAATAATCTTTGTCTTTTCTTGTTCATTTATTTTCGAAACCATTTAGATATCCAGCGTTCAAGAGTGGGAAAACAATCGTCAACTGAAGTGTCTAAAATTCCGACTTCATCTTCCCCGATTGCATTTATATAAGCGTTTAACCTTGCTTCGGAATGTTCGCTAAAATACAAAGAATACACATCAAAAAAATCAATAATCAAACTTCTATCCTTTGAAGCGGTTGTTCCTAAAACACGCCCCTTCTTCTGAATAGTGTTGGCATCTTCAAGACCACCATCGACATTTATCAATACTTCAACCTCGCTTACCGTAACCCCCTTCTTGAATATCCCCGACGCCAATAAAAATCCTCCGCTTTCTTTCAAGAAGTTATTCTTTGCTTCTTCACGTTCTTCGCTTTTAGTGCCACCGTGTATGAACTTAATGCCGCTCGCTTTAGAAATATTTTTGCCATGGTCTATATTCTGAAATAAAATCAATGTTTTCAGGTTTAACCTTTTCAAAATGTCAATAACGTGAAACAACGTGTTATTGCGTATCACATTCTCAAATATTATCTTTTTGCGGTATTCATTATAATCTGTATTATCTTCCATCTCCGACCCGTAATCCACTTGATTGTGGTCCAATAAAAGCATAAACACCTTATAATCGCTCAATACCTTTCGGTCTCTTAAAGTGGATTCTTTAATGGTATACACAACTCCGCCAGACCAAGCTTGAAGTTTTAAATTTTGAATAAATGAATTGGTTCTGTACGGAGTAGCTGAAAGACAAAGTAAATAATCAATCTTATGGCATTTCTTATAAATAGATAATCTTGTGTCTGAGCAGTTGTCATGTATCTCGTCCACGCAAAGAAATTTCAAATACTTTAAATACTCCAACATCTTTTTCTTTTTTGCCTTATCTCGGCATCTAGGCGATACGGCTTGTTGGATAGTTTGTATCATGGCCACTGTAACCAAATAGTTTGTGTCGACCTTTCCTGAACGTATCTCTCCAATTTCTATGCCCCCATACGGTTCAAAAAATTCCTTTATATCTCCAACCGCTTGACTGAACAAAACATCGGTGTCAACCACAAATAAAAACTTGTCTGTTGGGTTATTTGCGTTGAATATACGTATTATTTCGGAAGCAATGAATGTTTTACCACCTCTTGTTGGAACTACAATTATACCGAAATGTTTTTCAAAGAATGCCTTAACAGCTTCGGATTGATGGTCATATTTCCCAAACATACGAGAATCAATAATTGTATCCGCTGGAAGTTCAAATTCATAATTGTATAAAACATACGTTATATCATTTTCGTTCAAATAAGCTTCCAATACGCTTAGCATACCAATCTTGAATGTATAAATACGCTTATCAAACATTTCGCTGTACTTCTTAGCGGCGTATGGGTCTGGGTTCTTAAACGATAGTGCTTTCCCCACATGCTTCAACCCAATCTTAGTAGATTTAGCAAAACTGAACTCAAAATTATTTATTCTCTCAATAGATACAACAGGTTGTTTCATTTCTTAATATTTTACAGGAGAAAGGATAAAGAAGAAGACCACCCCCTCTCCCCTCTTTGGGTTACTTTACAGTATGAAAGTCGTGAGTTGTTAATAGACCACCCCTTGTTCAGACCGAAACAGAGCTCACACGTTAGTCTTAAACTTTGAACGGAAAATGCCGATTTAAAAGCATTCTAAGCAATCTTGAAAGCTCTTTCATATAAGTAATTGAACCCATATAGAAAGTTTATTAACAAAAAGAGCGGGCATAAATAGCTCGCTCTTTAGATGCATTAAGTAATCAAGTTATACGAGGTTGGTGCCGTCCCAAATGTAACTTGCATTATTATAAATATAAATTGTTCCTTCAGATGGAGTTACACCTGAATCAAAAACATAATCTCCATCAGGTTGTATTATTGTGTGAATCTTACTGTCTGTCGTTGAAAAATATTTATCACCTAGAACCAACAAGCGAGGATCGGGCAAATCTCCATTTATTGATAAAAGTCTAACCGAAGGATTTGAATAACCTAAAAATGGCTGTGTTTCCCAACCTTGAAAAATTCTTGAATAAAATCCGTTATTTGAAAAGTTTGGATCTCCTTTTACCGAAACTATTTCTCCTAATGAAATGGATAACCCGTCAATTCCAATAGGTGCGGCAGAATCGGCATTCATTACAGATTTTAAGTTATAGGTCTTTCGTACATTCAAAACTCTTGTGTAATTGTTAGTTTGATTAACAACCGTAACGCTTGTCGCGAATACCTTTGATTCCCAATATTTAGTATTCCACATTAATATTACAATCGCTCCAGAAGTATCTGTAGTTGTTACAGTTATCTTTGATCCGTTGGCGTCATAAAAATTAGCAAATTCAACTGAACTTCCTTTGTCGACTCCGGATATATAACTAACACGTGAATTATCGGGTTGTATTGGAACCGTACTAGCTGTAGCGAAACCAGTCAAAGCTGATTGTGTGGCTAACTCTAATCCCCTTACATAATCCAGCAAACTCAATGCATAAGCTTGTTCACTTGCCGGAGTTATTTCAGTTCCAACCGCTCTTCCTAAAAGAGCAGATATTATCAAATCTTTAGTATCGTTATATCCCATGATTATTTTTTGTTTAAGAATAAGATTCTTGTTGGTAATCTTTATTAAAATTTTCAGTTTCAATCAAATCGTATTCTAAAACGAATTCAACTTCTTCGGAAGTGTTATTTATCGTTTTAGCCTTATATTCAGCAAACAAAGTTTCATCGGTTTTGTTGCTGCTTTTTTTAATTATACGTTGTATCCAAAGACCAATAGCGCTTCCTGACAAAAATGGCTCATCTTCGTTAGTTAAAGCAACAGTATTATCGGCTTTGTTTTGATACGTACCGTCAAACTGCAGTACTAACTCACCGTCTGTTATAAAAGAGCACACCTCGGGCACTGATACTACCGCTTCGTCAGTTCTTTCTATCCTAAGAGTATCATCGGTTAGACGCTTAACCGTATATTCGGTATCTTCAAGAGCCGAATCAATTGCGCTATATGTTCCGTATAATCCTTCAAAAGATACTTCGCACATTATATCAAATGGGTATAATACAAATGTTTCTCCAACAGCTGCTGGTTTTTCTATCTTTATATTTACCCCCGCTCTAAAAAATGAAGCTGAACAAAACTCGGCTTGGATAGGCTCTTGATATCTATTTGCTATTTTCTCCATGAATAAATCAGGTCCAACCGAAACGGCTGCCACTCTAAACTCGGCCAAGTTTGTATCGTCTCCAATAATTTTTAAAGTAACATTTTTTACAGGAAATTCAAACTTATTTATCAAACAAATTCCAACGACTTCTTTTTGTCTTTTCTCTAAAGTCAAAGAAGATATCAAATCAAATATCCCATTAACCGCGGCATTTGGAACTGGCGAAGAAGAAACAAATCCGCCCAAGCTTCTCATAGGATCATTTTGAAGAAAATCACCTCCTGATTTTACGAGTGAAGAGGATGAACCTGTTAAGTATATCATCATAATATTAAGAGTATTGACGAGTTGTTATTATCTTGTTTACAGATATATTAAAAGAAGAGTTGGATAATAATTCATTATCACTCAATAAGTTTTTAAAGTTAGCAACGCAAAATTTTTGCAGTATTGTTCTTACATCGCCAATTAATCTATACCGTAATGATATTTCGCTTTGTCCGTAATTTACTGGTATTAGAATACGATTGTAAATGTTATCAATATTCATTTTGAAATACATTGGACATATTTGATCTGAAACTAAGACCTCAACTTCAATCTCATTGAAATTTGGTATAATAACGAAATCGTTTTCCAAATCAGATATAAACGAATTATCCATATCCGGAACCGACAGATCTTTATTAGAATTTGAAGTTATTGCCGCTCTTTCCATATTGGATCGGTTTAACAAAGTCCAACCTGAAAACAAATTATCGGGGATGTCTCCTGTTCCTAAAAAGTTACAACTGCCTGTTATTCTGAAAGTATTGTTTGTTGAAAGCGGAAAGAAAGAAAAGGAAGAAATCTTATACCCATGTTCAATTGATATAGATAATTGTTGATCATGATATAAAGAAGTTGAAAGCAAACTTACTATCGGGTTAATGGTTGAATTTGAAGAAACAACTTTGTCAAATACGGATAACCATCTCAAATCATTTATTTCCAAAACTCCATTTTGGTATTCTGTTTTTGTTAGAAAGTATTGGTTTTCAGCTAATATAGGTTCAACTTCAGAAATTAATTCTATTATGTCGCATGAGTCATATTCGTATATCAAATCATCGTCATTCACTGGTTGTGCTCCTGGAGTAAAAGTGCCGACAACGCCGTAATTCAGATTATTTTCAGGAGCAAAAGATCCACTCAATATCGCTGAAGTGTCTGATATTACCTTCAAAACTTCATAATCGCTTACATTTAAGTTGGACGATAAACGCACTTTGTTGGGGAAATTATTTCCACCGCGAAGCACTTCAGTGAATTTTGTTCCAACGCCTGTCAAAGAGCCATTTGTTGTAACGCCGACCGAACCGACCTCAAAGTTTGTTGTTTTATATTGTGCAACGAACCAATGTTTGAACCCGTCTTCAGGTATGGTTACATCTAATGGATTTGATAACGTTATTACATTCAATTTGGAATCTATAGCTATACCAGGATTAAATGTTATGGAGTTCAGGCTTCCAGTTTTTTTAGAAGCTTTTAGATAAGTGTTTTTAGCGTCTTTTACTACGCCGAAAGATTTTACTATTGCTCCTATAATTTTCAAGTACCCTTCTTCTTTCATAAAACTTTGAAGCTTGTTTAATTCACAAACTTCAAGGAACAAATCAGGGCTTATTTTTATTCTTGACATATCTTCAAATCTTTCTTATTAATACTTGTTAAATGTATATTGTTATGTTGTTCAAATTATATGGCAACAGATATTTGTTTGCTAAATACGTTATTTGCTCATTGGTTTTGCCTTTATTGTTATTCTTAGCATATATGTAGAACAAATTATAAGATTGCACGAACCCATCGCTTTTAGCATTGGTGTCGCCGCCTTTAAGCGGAAGTATATTAGTACCTAAAACTAGCGGTCTAACTTTGTAATTCCATATAGAGACAGCACCTCCGTCATTACTTCGCATTTGTATAATAGGGTAAATAAATTTAACAAATTTGTTATTGAAATATAAATTATTACCAATATTAAGATTGTTAACGTAATTATCTTTGTTTTCACTCGAGTAACAATGAATGATACCCCTTACATTATACCAAACGTCATTTCTGAAATTAGTTAAAGGAGTTTCAAAAAACAAATCTGTTATAGCGTCACCGTTAGGAGTTATAAACGCATCCACTAATTTGTTTTTCAAATTATCAAATCCCTCAACTCCAAAAATTAATTTACTATCAGCGGAAGCATTTATCAATTTGAAGCTGAATGTGATCTCATAATCTATGGAGCTACTTGCTTTCATTAAATGATCTGAAGCATCGTCTGAATCTAAAGATCTTCCTATGCCGCAGCTTCCTGGGTTTGATGATAATAATAATACTTTTCTATCATCAACTGTTATTATGTTAGAATAACTAACTTCTGAAATAAAATAATTATTAAAATCTACAAAATCTTTTGTATTTTCTTTTGTTTTGTTTAAAGAATTAATTCCATTGACTCCTCGGTACATTGGAGAACTATTACCCACGCACCACCCCATTTTAGTTTTTGGAATTTTTGAATTCAACAGTTCATCATTTGGTTTTGAATTCAACAACCTTCTAAACTCTCCGTCAACTGGCATAACCTTTGAAACTCCATACGGTTCCCCGACGCCCTTAAAGATCAAAGAAGTTCCCCGTTTTCGTATTTCGTCGTATAAATGAGAAGACAAATATTGAAGATTTTCCAAATTAGCGTTAGACTCATCAATAAACAAATTATTTTGCCTAACATTTTCTTTCATCAATTCAAAATCAGTATTGAAATTTTCGAACCTTTTAGAAAATCGTATAATCAATGCAAAAAATTTAGCGACTGAATAAAACAAGGCGAGATAATCAGAGTCTTCCTCTTCGTCTCGATTATCTCCCCTTGTAATGTAGTTAGGTATTATTCCTCTAAAATATAACTTCTTCAAAAGATTAGAACTTATAACTTCTGTCAATGGATCATTGAGTATATCTTTAAATATACTGTAATTTGTTACATTAAACTCATCAACTTTAGGTACAGCCATGATTTTTATTTTTTTCTCTTCGGTTTATCTATTTTTGATTCAGTCTTGTTGGGTTCTTTTTTGGCCCAATTTTTTGCGTTAAAAAAGAATGATAATACCGCTGATTCATCAACACCAAATTCAATTGGGATAATGTGTTGTTTGTCACCAACTGTAATGGCTTGAACTAACTGCGTTTTGTCAATTACTTCAAGAACAATGTCACGATTTTCATGCATTGATTCATCATACACTAATCGCAATTTTTCATGCGCTTCTTTTTCCTCTTTTGAAAGCAAAGATAAAGCAAGTTTCAAATCGTAGTTTTCTTTCCCTTCGGCTAATTTAAAAGCTTTTTCTTCTAATTCAACTAGTTCGGGGTCTGTACATTTATCTATCAGTGATACCTCTCGAGATAATATCTCGAAATTTGATAAAAGACCCAGATTAAGATGAACATTCTTAATTTTGTTCGTCTTGCAATAATTGAGAAGGCTTTGTACATTTTGTTGTACGATTTTAATTTCTATTAGTTCCATTTTTCTTATTCAGCGATGATTGTACAATCGCTATACTCCGGTAATGTTAATAAATATGTTTCGCAATTTGTTTTTAAATCCCCAGAAGCAAAGTAAGTTTCAAACGGATTAATCTGTTCAGGGGTTGGCATAGGTGGGATAGTATAATTCATTCCTTGACCTACTGAATAGTATTTGTCTGGGAGAATCGTTCCTAATCCCGCATCTTTAACTTCCTTATTTAAGTAAGTTTTTACATTGAAATTTACCGTCTTATTCGTGAAGTCGATATTAGCGTTACTTACTTCAATGTAAGCTGCATCGGTGATGACTCCGTTCTTGAAGTCAATTGCTTTTTTGAGTGACATAATTTTTTTATTTATTAAATTAGTATTGCATTGTATAAACAAATCTGTAAAAGTCACCCCCTGTTAGCGATGGTAAGGACGGTGAGTTGTATGTAGTATTGAATGAAATGTTTTCATTAATTAAGTTTCCTGCTTCCAAGTATGAAGGCTCACTATTTATGTCTGTTGCATAGGTATTTGTAAAGGCAATCGAATTATCGCTATTTTTATAAACTGTTAATTTAATATTAACTAAGTTATAAGAATAAGTTAATACACCTGTTAGTTTTGCAGCCTGATAAACTTGCCCAGCATTTAAAACGGCTGTTCCAGTTTTACTTATTTTTTTAGAATCAACAGACTGTAAACCACTAAATGCAAATGAGTAAGTATTTACACCTGCTGCTGCAATTACTACATATTTCGTTGCAACATTTTCATCACAATTTAAAGAATACATCATTTGAGTAACTGAACTATTCCAAGCATTTATAATTGTACCTGTTATAAATGCTGTAATAACTACTGACCCCGAAGAAGTAACTAAATCACAGTCGCCAATTCCTACCACATTGCCACCTGCTACGATTGTAGTTGTTGCTGTTTTGAATTGCATTTGTGTACCTAAGTCTGTGGTTTTTTGAATACAGACACCTAAATATTTTACACCAAATAAATCAGTTAAAGATACATTATCACTTGCCACATTTGAATCAATAATCTTAACCTGTAGTCCGCCTTGCCCTGTTGTTATTGATACTGGTATTTGTAAAGAATAAGGCTGTATTGCCTGATGATTATATCCTCTAAAATCCCCCAGTCGGTAAGGGCTTGTAGCACCGCCAAAAGGCTTATTATAAATAAATGTTGAGAGTAATAAGCCATCTGAATTGCTATCTGTTGATGGTATTGTTAACCCATAATTCACAGATTGAATTTGAGCTAATGTAATACCTGTGATTGTAGGGTATGAAACAGGCTTATATTTAGCCCATTTGTTTACATTTTCACTGATACACAATAGCCCTATATTGTGACTTCCTAACCCAATTGCCTGACCTACTACAGTAGTACTAATATTTGTTGTTCCTATACTCATTTTATTTACTTTCTAATTTTTTTATTTTTTCTGTTAGTTCTTGAATTGATGCAATTAAATAAGGT
>Ga0302165_10000037_pt1 | contig 91830 bp, 69 predicted proteins | sample I_Fen_E3_2_FD_193499 | JGI IMG/M metagenome (GOLD analysis project Ga0302165, IMG submission 193499) | Peat permafrost microbial communities from Stordalen Mire near Abisko, Sweden - I_Fen_E3_2 | ecosystem: Environmental > Terrestrial > Soil > Wetlands > Permafrost | place: Sweden: Abisko...
CCGCGGTGAAAGAAAAAGAAAAAGGCAATTCTTCCGAACAAATGCCGTCGTATTTATAGAAAAAGCCGTCGAAGTTTCAATACACCGCGGTGTAATGACAAAACACCGCGGTGAAAGAAAAAGAAAAGGGCAATTCTCCCAAAGAAATGCCCTCGCATTTATAGAAAAAGCCGTCGCAGTTATAATACAGCCCAGTGAGAAAGAGAGAAAGACCCATTAGCAAACAAGTTGTTCCTCAGGAGCTGGGGAATATTTCAAATTGTATAAGACTACAAACAGGGGATTCCTACAGAGCCCAGTATTCTATTAGAAATGCATTAAACAATATTGCTCCGTAGGAGCATACTGTTTGTAGAAATGAACAGGCACCAATCAAAAAGCTCTGGAGGAGCGACCTGTCGGAGCAATTATAAAAAATAGCTTATCTTATATTTACTAAGTACTTTACCGGAATTAATTTATATTAAAAAACACTCTCTTAACTGCCCCTAAATCCCCTAAAGGGGATCTTTGCCGTGTGAAAATGTTGATTCATTTCGCACATGTCGCACTTCGACAGTCCCCTTTAGGGAAATCGAAGATCAGCGAAGCTAATTAGGGGCGGATCAAAATAATATAAACTAATTTCAAGCATGCACTTATAACAAATAAGACATCTTTTTGCATTTAGCCGCCTTCAGTTCCCCGCCATTCAACCTCCAATACGTTCAGTTCAGGCCTTAAATAAGACGTTTCGGATACTTGTTATATAAATGGCTTCCTTTACCGCTATAATTTTGCACTCAGAAATAATACATTTTTAAAGTAATAAATATGAAACACTTTCTTCTATCTGTATCCATGTGTTTGCTATGCATTTCTTCGACTTTTGCTCAATCGCCGGGCGTTGTGAAACTCTCGCTGAGAGATTGTGTGAAGCAGGCCGTTGAAAAAAATATAAATGTACAAACGGCTAAAATTGACAAAGAAATAGGAAAAGAAAAAAAGAACGAAGCCAGTGCATCTTTGTATCCTAAGATTAACCTGAATACCAATTTCACGGATAATGTAAAGTTGCAAAAAATCATGGTCGACGGAGCACTTATGGGTGCACCCGGCACACAAGTGGCATTTACAATGGGGAGTCAGTACAGCGCCACCGAAGTATTAAGCATTAGTCAGATTATTTATAATCAGACCGCCATTACAGCCCTGAAACTGGCTAAAAAAGCCAATGAGACCTACGATCTGAACATTCGCAAGTCGAGAGAAGAGGTAGGCGTTCAGGTAGCTAAAATGTACGCCCTTGCCCAAACGACCATCGAACAACAAAAATTGATCGAAAGCAATATCGAACGAAGCGAACGGCTAAAGAAAATTACCGGAGTAACCATACAGGCCGGAACCGGAAAACAAATTGATATGGACCGGGTGAACGTAAACCTCGAAAACATGTACACGCAACTAAGCAATAGCAAAGCGGCTTACGAGCAACAACTGAATACGATTAAATACCTGCTTCAACTGCCGCTGGACACACCGGTGGAACTGACCGACACGGTAGGAACGGAATTATTGTCGGCTCAACCCATACTGCTGAATGATTTTTCGTCGAATGTAAATATCCAGCTGCTGGAATCTCAGAAACAAATCAACAGCCTGAACAAAAAATACATCAATGCCGGGTATCTTCCGTCCTTATCGCTTTCGGGACAGGCTGCTTATCAGGGACAACAAAACAAATTCAGCACTTATTTCAAAAACAGTTCCGATAACAAATGGTTTTCGTACGCCAATTTCACCGTCACCCTTGCCATACCGGTTTTCGACGGATTTGAACGACGGTCGAAAGCCCGTCAGGCTGAAATGGATTACCGCAAAAGCGAAGTGACACTCAACGACACAAAAGAATCATTGAGCATGAACTACCGCAACGCGCTGAACACCTACAATAACAATAAAACCAGTGTAAAGCGTCAGAAACAAAACCTGAACCTGGCCGAAAAAGTGTATCAGGAAACAAGTTTGAAATACAAAGAAGGTGTGGTAACCATGAGCAATCTGCTGCAAGATGAAACCAGCCTGAGCAATGCACAGGACGGTTATCTGACCGCCCTTTACAACTTCAAAGATTCTGAATTGAAAATCATGTCGTTGAACGGCGAAATAAACAGTTTAATGCAATAATACACCCATACATTTTGAAATAAACAAATATGAATATCCACTTGATTACCTAAAACAATATCGATAGATATTGTCTTTTGTGAACTTCAAAAATGATTTTACCACAAAAGACACAAAAGATACACAAAAGCATATGAAAAAGATTTTAATTTATATATCGTATGAATTTTTCAAGGAAACAAAAGCTAAGTTTTTATTGCATAAAAACTTTTGTGTTTCTTTTGTGACTTTTGTGGTGTTTCTTTTAATTAGGTAAAAAAGAGGACAATCATTAAACAAATCAACAATATGAAGAAGATAACAATCATTGTAAGCGCATCGGGCGTTTTACTGATCGCAGCCATTGCCCTGACACTGGCATCCAACAAAAAAGTGATAGACAGCCGCAATGTGGTATCCGGAAATCAGGCTAACATATCCGTCAGCGTAGCCACTGTAGAAGAAAAGCAAACCAACGGCGAACTACAACTGGTGGGAACAGCACAAGCTTGTAAAGAAGTGAACATTGCCTCTGAAAGTGCCGGGAAAATTGTACAACTCAACTTCAAAATGGGCGACTATGTCACGAAAGGTAAAGTCCTGGCCCGAATTGATGATACTTACAAACGGTTGGCCTACGAAAATGCAAAGCTAACCTACGATAAAAGCAAAGACGATTATCAACGAAACCTGACCTTGCACAAAGGAGACGCTATTTCGGACACACAGTTGCGCGACATAAAAATGACTTTCGACAATGCTGCCATTCAACTCCAAAACGCAAAAAAACAATTAGCCGACACCCGCATTCTGGCTCCTTTTAGTGGATATATCACAACACTGAGTACCGAACTGGGCGCTTACCTGAACGTGGGTAACCCCATTGCCTATATTGCCGACATTTCAAATCTGAAAGTTACGCTCGATGTTTCGGAGACAAACGCCTACGCATTAAATAAGGGACAAACGGTAAAAATCAGTACGGATGTAAATCCCGATTTGGCATTCTCCGGTAAGATATCAAACATCAGCGCCAAAGCTTCGACATCGCATACTTACCCGGTTGAAATTATGATTGCCAACAATGGCAAAGACAAACTAAAAGCCGGCACCTACGTGAACGTAAGCGTCAATATGAGCAAAAGTGGAAAAGCATTAATGATTCCGCGCGACGCCATTGTGAGCAGCGTAAAAGATCCGTCGGTATATGTAGTCGAAGGACAGGTAGCTAAACTGGTAAAAATCAAAACCGGCCGGAACTTTAATTCAAATCTGGAAGTGCTTGAAGGATTGAAAGAACATGACAAGGTAGTAACCAACGGTCAGATCAATCTAACCGATGGTGCTAAGGTTTCCGTAATCAACTAATTTCCAACACAACCAATTGCGCTGGAATTATCCTTACAGATACTTTCATCACGCTTTCAGAGCATAAAACTTGTAACTAATTTCTCGTAACTATCTTTAGTATGAATATAGTAGAAACATCCATAAAAAAGCCGCTGATCATTGCCGTAATCTTTACGCTGCTCACTCTCGGAGGACTGTTGTCGTTCAACATGCTCAACCTGAATTTGCTGCCAAAGTTCGAGCTACCGATCCTGACGGTACAAACCGTTTACCCCGGAGCAGGAGCATCGGAAGTGGAAACCTCAGTCACCAAAAAGATTGAAGACGCACTCTCCACGGTCGAAAACCTGAAAAAAATCAGTTCCACCTCCATGGAAGGTGTATCCTCCATTGTAATTCAGCTCAACGAAGGCTCCGATGCCAACCTGGCTGTTCAGGAAGCTCAACGAAAAATATCGGCCATTAAAACCAATTTACCTACCGATATAAAAGAGCCGTCGATCACCAAGCTGGCACTCGACGAAAAAGCGATTTTAAATGTAGCGGCTTCATCGTCCCTGCCTTCCACTCAGTTTTACAAACTGGTAGAAGACCGCATTCAGTCACGTCTGGCAAAGCTGCCGGGTGTGGGTGCCATAAAGATGACCGGAGGAAAAGAACGCCAGATCAAAGTAAATATTGATGCCGAAAAGCTGAAAGCTTATAAACTATCGGTTTTGCAGGTATTGTCGGTTATTCAATCGGCCAATATGGAAATTCCCGCCGGTAATGTAGAAAACACTAAATCGGTTTATTCCGTCCGTCTGGCAGCTAAATATACGAGTTTAGATCAACTCCGCAACACGGTAATAGCCACTACGCCCAACAGCGGTAACGTAAAAGTAATGGATGTGGCCGAAGTGGAAGACGGTTTGGCCGAACAAAAACAGATTAACCGCATCAACGGACGGGATGCCATCGGGCTTTCCATCCAGAAACAAAGTGATGCCAATGCCGTTAAAGTCTCTGATATGGCCAAAGAAGAATTAAAAGCCATTGAAAAAGAATATGCTGCCGATCATGTGAAATTTGAAATAGCCACCGACGACTCTGTGTTTACCCGTGCTTCGGCCGACGGTGTGGTGGAGGATCTGATTCTGGCTATTCTTATTGTTGCCATCGTTTGTTTTGTTTTTCTTCACAACATCCGAAGTGCATTGATCGTTATGGTTGCCGTACCGCTCTCTATTATTCCGGCTTTTATCGGGATGTATATCTTAGGATTCTCGCTGAACATGATGTCGCTGATGGCTTTGTCGCTGGTAGTGGGTATTCTGGTCGACGACTCCATTGTGGTAATCGAAAACATGTTTAGCCACATGGAAAAAGGAAAAACAAGATGGCAGGCAGCACTCGACGGAGCTAAACAGATTATGTTTACCGCCATGGCTATTACCCTGGTTATCGTTATGGTGTTCCTCCCTATGGGACTTAGCGGCGGATTAATCGGAAACATTCTGAAAGAGTTTTCTATTCCTATTGTGATTACCACCCTTTGCAGTTTGTTGGTATCCTTTACGGTTACCCCTCTGTTGATGTCGCGCTACGGAAATATGCCCGACGACACACGCACTACCCTTTCAGCCCGCTTCTCCCGTCTGGTTGAACGGACTCTCGATTCGGTAAAAAACTGGTATGGAAACACACTGGAATGGGGACTCAAACACAAAGCAATGGTGTTGGGCGTAACAATTGCTCTGTTCTTTGCTTCGTTTGCCCTCATCCCAACCGGCTTTATCGGAGCTGCCTTTATGCCCGACAGCGACCGGGGAGAATATGTGGTGACGCTGGATATGAACCCGCAGTTAACCGTGTATCAGAATAACCAAATCACGATGCAGGCAGAGAAAATCATCAAAAGCATTCCGGGTGTTGAAAGCATCTTTACCAATGTAGGCTCATCCGCCACCTCGACCAAAAACAATGTAACCACCATTACGGTACGACTGGTAGATAAAACGAAAAGAAAGATGGGCTCCGAGAAATATGCTTCGCTGACCAAAGAGAAAATTATGAATGCCATTCCGGGTGTTCGGGCACGCGCTACTCCTACGTCCATTTCGGGAGGGTCGGACGAACCCATTCAGCTGATTGTGCAGGGTGCCGATTACGACAAAGTACAGGAAACTGCCGCTATGGTTCTGAATACAGTTCGTCACACTCCGGGAACGTCGGATCCGAAATACTCTATTGACGATCCACGGCAGGAAGTACAGGTAAAACTCGATCGGGATAAAATGTCTGAATTCGGATTATCGGTAAGCGATGTTGGCTCCAGCCTTCGTACTTCGCTGAACGGAAACGACGACTCGAAATACAAAGAAGGTAACTACGAATACAACATTCGCGTTGGTATTGATAATTTCGATCGGACAAAATCGGATGACGTATCCGGTCTTACTTTTATAAATAAAAAAGGAGAACTGATAGAACTAAACCAGTTTGCCAAAATTGGTTACGGCTTGGGAGCATCGGCTTTGGAACGTACCAACCGTATGTCGTCTATTACCGTTAAATCAAACGTTATCGGTCGCCCTTCGGGAACTGTAGGTTCAGAAATAATGGCAGCTATTGCCGGGAAGATACCGGAAGGTGTAACCATTAAGCCCGGTGGTATGATGGAACAGCAGGATTCGGCTTTTGGTAGCCTTGCATTTGCATTCCTTGCCGCCATTGTCCTGATTTATTTAATTCTGGTGATGCTTTACAATTCGCTGACCGATCCGTTGATTGTATTGTTTTCCATTCCGCTTTCGCTGATTGGCGCATTACTAGCCCTTGCATTGACACTGAACACCCTGAACATTTTCAGTATTATCGGATTAATTGTACTGATCGGATTGGTGGCTAAAAATGCCATTCTGCTGGTTGACTTTACAAACCATCTGAAAAACAAAGGGCTAAATACCTACAATGCCATTATTGAAGCCGGAAAAGAACGTATGCGTCCCATTCTGATGACCACCTTTGCCATGATCTTAGGAATGCTTCCTATTGCACTGGCCTCGGGCAATGGAGCCGAAATAAAGAATGGTATGGCCTGGGTAATTATTGGCGGATTAACCAGTTCGATGGTACTTACACTTTTGGTGGTGCCAATCGTGTATTACATCTTCGACCGCATCGGAGCGAAAATCCGATCGTTCAACAGAAAAAAGCTGATAAAAAAAGTAAAAGCCCGGCAACTCGAAGCAAGCGTGGCGTAACAATAAAATAAGCTGGTATTTTAAGCCAGCAATATAACAATTGTAGCAATAAACAACTAAACTCTCTTTTAAGTACAAGGCGCATATTACTTGTACTTAAAAAGAGAATTAGAGTATAGGCATTACACCTGAATCAATAAAATTAGTATCTGAGAAACGTATTACAAAAATGAAAATTTTCAAACATCAAAAAAACATGAAGTTCTTTCTTTTTGCAAGCCTGATCTTTCTATTTGTCAATGCAAATGCTCAGTCTGCAAATGGCTATGATATAAGTTTAGACGGACATTGGGTTGGTAGTAATAGCGACGCCGCTTTTCAATCACATAGTATACACGCAAAATTATTATCTAGCCCGATAAATCAGGGCAAAGATGGAGTCATCAGTGTCAATGGAATGTATAGCTTTGTAAATTTTACATTTGAAAACAACAAAGAATTATTCAAAGATCTGGACTACTTTCATAGTATAGGCTTTGCGCTATCCTACAGCAGGGGACTAAAAAACACAAACTGGTACCTAACAGGAATGGTAATCCCACAACTAAACTCAAATTTTACTGATGGAATTAAAGGAGGTGATTTCTATCTGAATGCAGTCTTATTAGCAACTCACATGATTCGGAAAGATGCAAGACTTACTATAGGATTAACCTATTCAAGCACCCTGGGTTTTCCGGCTCCTATTCCCATAATCAGTTATTGGAAAGCATGGAACGACCAATGGGAAATGAACCTTGGATTTCCCAAAATGTATCTGACCCATCACTTCAACAAAAAGTCAAGCATAATGACATTACTTGAACTTAAAGGATACAATGGGAATATCAGTAGCGGTTTCAATGATCCTCTTTTTGAGAAAAACCGAGCGGCTCAACGGGTAAGTTACCGCGACATCTTAACCGGGCTGGAATATAGTTATAAATTAAACAACATACTGTTGAATTTCGATGCGAGCTATGCAATAAACAGGAACCTGAAATTACAAAACACAGACAATGAGACTGCATATAAGTTTGATGTAAGCAATGGATGGAATGTGGGGATCGGAATTGCCTTCAATTTACACAACAAAAAATAACAGGTATCATTTCTATAATATATCCATTATTTTTTATACCTTTAACGCATCTTTAAATAAGAATACCATGAGGAAGAACATCATACTTAATCCGTTTACTCATAAATATGCTATTCTACTAACTGTTTACATTAGTATCATTCTCGATGCTATTTTAATGGTTGGATATAGTTACAATCAACAAATAATCTCAGATAATCTGCAAATCGTTTTTTCAGTTTTTCTGTCTAACGGACTGCTTCTTTACCTGCTTTTTCGAATGAATTTCCACATTATGGAAGTCCATTCAAAACAACGAAAGTGGGTATGGGTCAGTTTCCTGGGATCATTTGCCTTTGCATATGTTTATAACTTCTTATTCTGTCACTTATTACCCCTGCTTTATCCTCAGATAGCCAGGGGAAGCACTCAGTTTTCAAGAACTATATTAATGACAGATCTTATTTCTGCACTTATTGTTATACTAACCACTTATTTACTCTCATCGGTATACGAAAACCAGCAAAATATGCTGAAAAACGAAAAACTGGTGGCTGAAAACATCCGTACCCGCTACGAAGTATTGAAAAGTCAGGTTGATCCGCATTTTCTGTTCAACTCTCTGAATACACTTGACGGTCTCATCAGTTTGGATACCGTCAAAGCACACGAATACGTACAAAACTTATCGTCGGTGTTTCGATACACTATCGGAAATAAAGAAATCATTCAGCTTGGTGACGAACTGGATTTTACAGAGGCTTATATTGGTTTAATGAAGATAAGGTATGGCGACAGTTTGCACGTGAATATTCTGGTAGACAACGAATACAAAAGCTCGTACATCATGCCTATCAGCATTCAGCTGCTTGTTGAAAATGCTATCAAACATAATGTACTAAGCAATAAAATGCCCTTGGTTATACATATAGAAACAACCAAAAACGATACAATAAAAGTGTGGAATATGATTCAAGCCAAAAACACTCCCGAGACCGGAGAAGGTATTGGGTTGAGCAATCTGGCCGAACGATATGACTTGTTGTTTCAAAAGGAAATACAGATTTCGTCCAATGAGACTTTTTGTGTGGAGTTGCCTCTTATAAAAGAACTGAATGCTGATAAATTTCCGGAAGAAATTAAACGGAGCAACGGTCCGTTTTGTTGTTAAACAAAAGTATAAAACACGTATAAATTCCAACCGATATGAAAGCTGTAATTGTTGAAGACGAACATGTAGCTGCACAAAATCTGCAACGTATGCTGACCACACTGAGTCCCGATGTTGAAGTAGTAACCGTGTTGCAAAGCGTAAGCGAAACCGTAGAGTGGTTCGCCATGAATCCGGCTCCCGAACTGATATTTATGGATATTCACCTGGCCGACGGTTCATCCTTTGCCATTTTCGAAAAGGTAAATATCACCTGTCCCGTAATATTCACCACAGCCTACGACGAGTATGCCCTCAAGGCATTCGAAGTTAACAGCATCGACTACCTACTTAAGCCCATCAATCTCAAAAACCTGGAGCGCGCCATGACTAAGTTTCACAACCTGCAACCAGTAGAGAAAAATATCGAAGCCGAAGCTGTGGCCAGGTTGTTAGCTTCATTCAGGCAGAACAAAGAAAATTATAAATCGAACTTTCTTATTCCGCACAAAGACAAGCTCATTCCACTGGCAACAGATAAAATAGCCTGTTTTTATACCGGCAACAAGACTGTCAATATTCTGACGCTGGACAATAAAACCTTTGCACTCGATGCCACGCTCGACGACCTGTACACGCAACTGGACCCGGCACGGTTTTTCAGGGCTAACCGGCAATACATCGTGGCTCACAAGGCCATCGAGGATATTTCCATATGGTTCGGGAGTAAGATATCGGTCAATCTGGTCGTTACAGTACCCGAAAGAATTATTGTAAGCAAAGCCCGCGTTTCCGATTTTAAAACATGGTATACTAAATAGAAGTAGTTGCAAGTAAATAGTCTGACTTATTTTATTTTTAATTATAGCCTCCCGAACAATTCGGATAGCATAACAAAACAATCATTTTAATTTCTGATACATAATGAAATCAACATCTACACAAAAAGAAAATACACAAACGGCATTTGTACATTTAAACAGCTATGCCTGTACTGCCTGCTGGAAATGCATAGATGCCTGTCCCGAAAAAGTAATTGACAAATCGTTTTTATATGCCGGCAATACGGTAATTCACGAACAGGTACTTTTGTATAATGCCGATGCATGCACCGGTTGCACAAAATGTGCTCAGACCTGTGATTTCGACGCAATCACCATTCTATAAGACAAAAATAACCCGAAATAATGCTCTTCAGGGATAGGTTGACCCGAGACCTGAGTGTAAGAAAGACGAGGATGGAAGAATAATAAAGGAGGTTTTCGGAAACCAGGACAAGTTTAGTTCGAAGAAAATCTTAAAACAAAAAAAGGCCTACATTTTCATGTAAACCTTTTATAAACAGCAGTCGGGATGACAAGATTCGAACTTGCGACCACTGGTCCCCCAGACCAGTACTCTAAACCGGGCTGAGCTACATCCCGCTGATTTTTTAGTGGCACAAAAGTAATCAAAAAATTCATTCAGCAAAAATTTTCAAGCTCCTTTTTCTGCCTGTTTCGAAGGTTTATTACATCAGTGGGCTGAAAAGCCGGGCAAACGATTCCTTCAGTTTCTGTCTGTGTTTTCTGTTTGTCCATGCCTCCAGTGTCAATTCCTCACAATTTTCGATATCTTTCAGATACAAATCGCGAAGTTTAAGAGCTGTCCCTATGTCGTATATAAAAGCATTGGCTTCAAAATTCTGAAAAAAGCTACGCTCATCCAGATTGCACGACCCTACAATAGATATAAAATCATCGATAACGATGGCTTTACTATGCAAGAACCCGGTTTTGTACCTGAACACCCGCACACCTGCTTCGAGAGCCTGCCCAAGATAACTGAACGTGCTGGCATCCGACAGTCTGGCATCCGACCTGACGGGGATCATAAGCCGTACATCAACACCACTCAGTGCTGCCATCTGAATGCAGGTAGCAATTACCTCGGTAGGCATAAAATAGGGAGAATGGATGTACACATATTTTGTTGCAGTCATAATAGCCGAAGCTATTCCCTGCATAATAGCTTCCCAGTCGGTGTCGGGACCGCTATTGACCATTTGTATCAGGTTTGGTTCATAGATCTTTGGTACTGGAAAATATTCCGAACCCTCGATAAGCTTCTGATCGACAAAATACCAGTCAACCATAAACAATAGCTGGAATCCATGCACCGCAGCACCTTCGACACGAATAAAAGTATCGCGCCAACTTCCCAGCGCACTGCCATAAACATATCGGTCGGCCACATTGAGCCCACCGGTAAACCCGATTTTTCCATCTACCACAATCAACTTACGGTGATTGCGGTAATTGATTTTATTGCTACGGGATATACGCCAGCGAAAAGGAAGAAACGGACGAACAAAAACACCAGCTTCACGCAGAGATTTCAGGTACTTCTTCGACAAATCGAAACTACCCCAATAATCGTAAATCATGCGTACCCGAACGCCTTCCTTTACTTTTCTGATCAATAGTTCACGCAACTGGTTAGAGATTTTGTCATCATCAAAAATAAAAAACTCTATATGAACATGATCCTTTGCATTGGCAATAGCGTCAAAAATAGCTTTGAATGTACTTTCGCCATCCGATAACACATCAATTTTATTAAACGCATAACCGGCAGCTTCACTGTTTTTATACAGCAGTTTTATCAGGTTCAAATGATTGTCGGCTATCAGTCCCCGATCCAATGTCATAATATCAAATGAGGCAACCGGTCGGTCGGTTACCCGGCGAATACTTTTTTTGGATATGATTTTTTTCTTCCGGTAGTCCTGCCCCAGAAGTAAATAAAAAAACATCCCGATAACCGGAATAAAGAGCAGCACCATCATCCACGAAAGGGATTTGGCCGGATTACGATTTTCCAGTAATAATACGGAAATGGTACTCACCAGGGTGTAACCATAAAGTATAATGATAAGAACAGTAAAAAAATGAGTCATACCACAGTTATATTTATTTTACTTTTTAAAGAAAAGCCATTTATGTCCGCCGAACACTTTAGCCGAAATCGGTTGTGCAAGCAGAACGGGAGCCGAAACTCCGTTAGTTATACGTTGATCGGAGATTTCAATATTGGCTTCGTCCCACAATCCGGCTTCAATAAAGCTGTTCAGAATGCTGGCACCACCCTCCACTAACACCGAGTTTATATTACGTTCGTATAATTTCTGCAAAACCTCGGGAATACAGTTTGTACTAAAATCGACCTTTACAAATTCTATATTTTCTTTATCGGCCTGATTCGTTTCAGTAAAAACGATCGTTCGAATGCTTCCATCGAGTAAATGAAAGTCTGCGGGTATTCGTCCCTGCCGGTCGATGGCTACGCGAACAGGCGATTTGCCCGACCAGTTGCGTACCGTGAGCGAAGGGTTGTCAAGCAAAACCGTGTTGGCTCCAACCAAAATGGCCTGATTCTCTGCACGCATTTTATGCGTCAGCTGTTTAGTAATATTATTGGAGATAATCAGAGGCGATTCGGTATGATCCGTACGCTTCCGGTCCATAAACCCATCCTTTGTTTGTGCCCACTTGAGTAATACATAGGGACGTTTCTGCTCCTGAAAAATAAAAAAGCGATTATTCAGTTCCCTGCATTCGTCGGTCAGCACCCCTACCGTTACCTCAATACCCGCTTTACGAAGTATCTCCACTCCCCTGCCCGACACTTTCGGATTGGGGTCGAGCGTACCAATAACCACTCGCGGAATACCGCACGAAACAATAAGATCGGCACAAGGGGGTGTTTTGCCATAATGCGAGCAAGGTTCCAAGCTTACATAAAGCGTAGATTGTTTCAACAATTCAGGATTTTTTACCGCGTGAATGGCATTCGGCTCTGCGTGTGCCTGACCGTAATGACCGTGATAACCTTCGCCTATAATCACATCGTTGCACACCACCACCGCTCCTACCATAGGATTGGGGGCAACATAACTAACACCATATTGCGCCAACTGCAAACAGCGATGCATGTATTTAATTGCCAATGTATCGTTGCCAGACTGTGGAATTGTGGAATCGTTCATTTAAAATTCTTTTGCTTTTAGTTGGAAATGGAGATATTCGCTCGTTTTATTCTCAAACCATAAACTCGGTTTCATCCTGTAGCCCTAAACTTGTAGCTCGTAACTAATTTTTCTATCTTTGTACCATGCAAATTGCCATTCAACATATTCAACACGAGCTTCAGGGTCTTTATCCGGAAACGGAAATCAGAAGTTTCTGTTATTTAATCGTGGAAAAACTTACAGGATTTTCACGCACCGAAATAATAGTTAACAAAAATACACTTTTTTCTAAAGAACAACATCATACAGTTGATAGTTTTATCCTAAAATTGAGGAATTTTGTTCCAATTCAATACATTTTAGGCGAAACAGAGTTCTACGGACTACCGTTTAATGTAAACGAATCGGTACTTATTCCCCGTCCCGAAACAGAAGAGCTGGTGGACTTGATACAACGTGAGAACAACCGGGATGCAAACCTGCAAATACTTGACATTGGCACCGGAAGCGGATGCATCGCCATCAGTCTGAAGCATGAATTTAAGCACGCCACCGTTGAGGCATTTGATATTTCGGAAAAAGCGCTGGAAACTGCGAAAACCAATGCGGAGCTCAACAAACTGGATGTTACTTTCAGCAAAGTGGACATACTGGGCAGTCCTGAATTTGAAACCAAATGGGATGTCATTGTCAGCAATCCGCCTTACGTAACCGAGCTCGAAAAGGCTGACATGCAACCGAACGTATTAAATAACGAACCACATCTGGCTTTGTTCGTACCAGACAACGATCCGCTGCTTTTTTATCGCCACATCGCCCTTTTTGCCCAGAAACACCTGAAACCTCAGGGAAAACTTTACTTCGAAATAAACCGCGAGTTCGGACAAGCAACCATGAATCTGCTCAACGAGCTTGGATATACCGAGGTGGAAGTGCGCAAAGACATTTCGGGCAACGACCGGATGGTAAGAGCTGTTTATGGGAAGCGGTTGGTAGTGGGTAGTTAGTAGTGGGTAGTGGGTAGTTAGTAGTTAGTAGTAAGTGGTAAGTGGTAAGCAGTAAGCGGTTGTTGATGCATGAATGACGTTGACCGTTTTATTATTATCTCTCCTCTTTTGTCTTTGCTCTTTGTTCTTTGTTCTTTACTCTTTGCTCTTTTGTTCTTTGCTCTTTGTTCTTTGTTCTTTGCTCAAAACCATTCACATCATAATGATAAAACTTTCTAAAGATCATCGCTGGATTCATTACTTGCTGCTCGTATTTGGCATATTCTGCATTTCGTGGTCGGCCATATTAGTTAAACTGGCCGACATTAGCGGATTTGGCTCGGCTTTTTACCGCATGTTTTTTGGCACTATGGGCATTATTCCCATTTGGCTTTATTTTAAAAAGCCGATACACAGTCTGAAAGGAGTAAAAATTGCCATCCTTTGCGGATCCATCTTTGCCTGCGACATTGCTCTGTGGAATACCTCCATCATGATATCGAAAGCCACCATTTCCACCTTACTGGCCAACCTGGCTCCGGTGTGGGTCGGATTCGGAGCTCTTCTGTTTCTGAAAGAGAAACCTACCAGGGTGTTTTGGGTGGGCACGGCTATTTCTATTTTCGGAGTTACAATCATTATCGGGTTGAATGAAGTACTGAACGCAAACCTGAATGCCGGAAACCTGCTGGCTATTGTGGCAAGCATGTTTTACGGCTCGTACCTGCTTATTACACGCAAGGGGCGCGTAAGCCTGGACACCTTTTCGTTCACTGCCATTTCCATGATATCCAGCACCGCTGTTTTAGGATTGATTTGCCTCTTTACCGCTACTCCACTTACAGGTTACAGCACTGACACCTGGCTATTGTTAGTTGCACTGGGACTGGTACCTCAGCTGCTTGGTTGGTTGGCCATCAATCAGGCTTTGGGACACATCAGCCCAACGGTGGCCTCAGTAAGTTTATTGAGTCAAACGGTTTTCACGGCTATTTTTTCAGTATTTATCCTGAACGAAGTACTTACATTCCACGAAATAGGTGGCGCCTTGGTGGTGCTGACCGGAATTTATCTGGTAAACCGGAAATAATACCAACCCACCCCTTCCGGGCAGTTACCTTTTAGCTTCGGGCAGCTGCCTTTTCCTTTCGGGAAGCTTCCCCAAGCTTTCGGGCAACTGCCTTTTCCTCTCGGGAAGCTTCCCCCTGCTTCCGGGCACCTGCCTTTTAACTTCGGGCAGCTACCTTTTTGTTCCGGGCAGCTTCCTTTTAACTTTGGGGACATTTTTTGTTTGTTAGAGGCAAAAAACAACTCGCAAACTATAATGGTAATATTTCAGAACAGAAAAATAACTACATTTGTAACCTGAATTTACAGCCGTTTCCCATTTATTCTATAAACCCATGAAAAAAGAATATAGCCTGGATGAATTGTTGCACAAAGCAGCTTCTTATTGTTCCATCTCCGAACATTGCGTATCGGAAGTAGAGGAAAAGCTCAACGCCTGGTCTATTGAGCCCGACCACAAAGCCAAAATTATCGACCGCCTTATTGCCGAAGATTTTATCAACGAGAAACGCTTTTGCATCTTCTTTGTCAAAGATAAGTTTCGCTTCAATAAATGGGGGAAAATAAAGATTTCGTATGCCCTTAAGCAAAAAGGACTAAGCAACGATTTGATCGGCATGGCACTCGGCACTATCGACGAAGGCGAATACGAGGAAATGCTGGCAGCCATTCTGAAAACCAAACTGGTTGGACTCAAATATGAATACGAATACGAAAAACAGGGCAAACTGTTTCGCTTCGCCCAAAGTCGCGGATTCGAAAGCAATGTGATAGAAAAAGTACTGCGCAACCTGCCCCAGACAGTAAAACAATAAGCAGTTACGAGTAATTAGTTAGGAGTTACAAGACTTTTTATCTGTGTTTTATTTTCGGAAAACAGATCATTAATTATTATTTATGAAAAAAACAAATCAGCGCTCTTCAAAAATCAAGAGCCCTACTACATCAAGATACTCTGCCAAAGAAGAACTAGCCAATACTTATACGCACGCCATCGGCATTGCGTTTGCAGTTGTTGCCGGCATCCTTTTAATTCACAAAGCCATTGCTTCGGGTAATCATTGGGCAATAGCGAGCGACATTGTCTTCATTTTTTTCATGATAGTGATGTACAATTCCTCCACCTTCTACCATGCCGAAAAAAATGAAACAAACAAACTGCTTCGCCGGAAGTTCGACCACGCCGCCATATATGCACAAATAGCAGGGAGTTACACCCCATTTACCTTGGTGGTTTTACGTCAAAATGGAGTATGGGGCTGGTCACTCTTTGGAGTAATCTGGGCGGCAGCAGTGCTGGGCATTGTATTGAGCTTTATGAACCTGAAAAAAGGCAGCAAACTCGAAACCATCTGTTATGTAGCCATGGGTTGGGTGGTAGTTATCGCTTTCAAGCCCTTGATAGATTCGCTTACACTCACAAATTCGATGAATGTATTCTGGTGGCTCGTAGGCGGTGGGGTCTTCTATACTGTTGGGGCTGTTTTGTACTCCTTCAAACGCATTGAATACATGCATGCCATCTGGCACCTGTTTGTATTGGGCGGTAGCGTGTGCCATTTTATTGCCATATACAATATTAAAATATAACGGCAAATATTAAGCGGTAAGCGGCAAGCAGTAAGTGGTAAGAACTAAACATAAAACTTTATTTATATGGCAGAATATTCTGATTTTAATGAAAAATACAGAGCCAGAACAAAAAAATTTGCAGTTTCAGTAATACTATTCTATGCTAAACACTGCAAACAAACAGAAGAGTTAAGAGTAATAGGGAAACAATTATTACGTTCCGGGACTTCCGTTGCAGCTAATTTCAGAGCATTTACGCGCGGTCGATCCGAAGCCGAAAAGTTTTCAAAACTTTGTATTGTAGTTGAAGAAACAGATGAAACACAATTTTGGTTTGAGTTAATTGAGGAAGCTAATCTTTTAGACAAATCACTCTATAATACCATAAAAAACGAAGCAGATGAACTTATCAAAATCTTTACTGCAACCAAGAATAAGATGAAAAAATAATTATCAGCTTACTTCTTACCGCTTACTGCTTGCCGCTTACTGCTTACCGCTATTCTATAAATCCTCCTCCCAAGATTCTTCCATCCCGATAAAAAACAGCAGTTTGTCCGGGAGCGATAGATTCCAGCGGTTCCGACAGTTCTATCCGGGCAGTTCGGTTTTCCAGAAAAACGACGCGACTCAAGGTATTTTGCTTCCGGTAGCGAATGCGACACATCACATCAAAGTCTGCGGAGAATAAAGCCTGATCTACCACATTCACATCACGTATCAGAAACTCTGTTTTGTACATGCTCTCTAGCGGAGCCAGCACCACTTCATTCGTGTCCGGACGAATTTCTCTTACAAATACTTTCCTATTCAGATGAATCAATCCACGCCGCTGTCCTACCGTATAGAGCGGAAAGCCTTCGTGCTGTCCCAGAACTTTGCCCGTTTCATCTACAAAATTGCCGGAATAAATATATTTGTCGGGATCAGCCAATTGTTTTTTCAGAAAAGGGCGATAGTCGCCCGAGCAAAAACAAGCACCCAAACTGTCCTTTTTCTCCGACACCTTTTTATATCCCCGCACAGCAGCCATAGCACGTACTTCGGTTTTATAGAACTGCCCAAGCGGGAAAATAATGCGCGAAAGCTGTACCTGTGTCAGTCCCCACAAAAAGAACGACTGATCCTTATCCGGATCTTTACCTTCGGTCACAAAATAACGATTATCCTCGCACACAATGTTTACATAATGGCCCATCGCCACTTTGTCGCACCCAAGGCGATCGGCTTCTTCCAAAATCAGTTTCCATTTCAGCTCATTGTTGCATTTCACACACGGAAAAGGCGTACGCCCCGCCAGATATTCGTCCATAAAATATTGAACAACGCTTTGCCGGAAAACTTCGCGGGCGTCATAAGTTACGTGTTGTATACCGAGTTGCTCTGCCAACCGGATAGCATCCTGCAAATGGAAATTTTCACCCTCCTCCCAGAAGCGGAACGTTATCCCGATAACCTCATAACCCTGTTCTAACAAAAGAATGGCAGCAACCGAACTATCGGTGCCGCCACTCATACCTAGCAATATACGTTGTTTCATTGACCCCAAACCCCTAAAGGGGCTTTAGTAAGTTATAAATATTTCAAAAGTAATTGAGTTCCCCTTTAGGGGCTAGGGGTTTAGAAAGGTAAGTCACTTCCTTCGCCGGCTCCGGGAGCAGCATCAAACGAAGATACCGGTGCAGATGCAGCAGGAGCAGCACTAACAGCACCTTTTTCTATTTTCCACGCACGAACTGTTGTGTACCAACGACCGTTATATTCGCGGCTTTCTACATCGAAACTCACATTTACCTGATCGTCGATTGCCAATGGAAATTGATCAATTTTATCGTTGAATAAATTGAAACATACTTTTTTGGGGTATTGGTCGGCTGTTTCTAACACATAATCCTGTGAGCGCCAAGTTCCGTTTTTTCCTTGTCCGCTTGCCAAAGGCAAAACAGCAATAATTTTTCCTGAAATTTCCATTCTTCTAGTTCTTTATTTGAGTAATTTTTAGCTGGACAAAGATAATGAAGAAAAAATGAAGCACAAAGAGCTAATCAGAATTTATACACTCTCATTTTAATATAATACTGCGGTTTTATCTGAGCAGTTATTGTTCAACACTTTAAAATAACCATATTATTCAGCAAATAATCATACTGAACATAAACATTCGATTCCGTGTTTTAAGATCAAAAAATATTCAACCTTTTAAAAGTAAATCATTATGAAGAAAAACATGGGATCTTACGATAAACTGATCCGCCTTTTGGCAGCTATCGTACTAATTATTCTTTACTATAAAGGAGTTTTTGGCAGCACACTTGGACTTATAATGCTTGTAGTAGCATTCATTCTTACACTTACCAGCATGGTGGGCTTTTGTCCACTCTACACTTTATTTGGATTGAACACCTGCAAAAAGAAATAATCCCGACCACCGTATTAATTCATCAGAAAAGACTGTACGCTCTGCTTAGATTTGAAAACAAAAAACAATTTCGAGCCCAAACCAAAAAGTTTCGTACATTTAGTTTGATTATTGCATCAACATTCATTTCAATTAGTGTCTTTATTCAATTAGAGTATTAAATATCAATGGGTAACTTACACTATGCCATCTCTACCTTGCAATAAGAAAAAAACTGTAATTAATACCCATGCAGTTTTGTCAATCAGACAAAATTCGTTACTTTTGTGTCGCAATTAAAAGAACTCAATTTTAAACAATAAATAAAATGATTAAAGTAGGTATCAATGGTTTTGGCCGTATCGGACGTTTAGTTTTCCGTGCTGCTCAAGAAAGAAACGATGTTCAAATCGTTGCAGTCAATGACCCATTCTTGGACATCGACTATTTAGTGTACATGTTGCAATATGACACAGTACACGGTAAATTCCAAGGTAAAGCAGAAAACAGAGGTGGTAAATTGTTTATCAACGATAAAGAAGTTGCTTTCTTTGCTGAAAAAGATCCAGCTAACATTGGTTGGGGTGCTTCAGGTGCTGACTACGTTGTTGAATCAACTGGAGTTTTCACTACTACTGAAAAAGCTAGCGCTCACTTGAAAGGTGGAGCTAAAAAAGTAGTTATCTCTGCTCCTTCTGCTGATGCTCCTATGTTCGTTTGCGGTGTAAACTTAGAAAAATACACTAACGACATGAACGTTGTATCTAATGCTTCTTGTACTACAAACTGTTTAGCTCCTTTGGCTAAAGTTATCAACGATAAATTTGGTATCGTTGAAGGTTTGATGACTACAGTTCATGCTGCAACTAACACTCAAAAAACAGTTGATGCTCCTTCTGCAAAAGACTGGCGTGGTGGTCGTTCTATCTTAGGAAACATTATCCCTTCATCTACTGGTGCTGCTAAGGCTGTAGGTAAAGTAATTCCTGCTTTGAACGGCAAATTAACTGGTATGGCTTTCCGTGTTCCAACTGCTGACGTTTCAGTTGTTGACTTAACAGTACGTTTGGAAAAAACTGCTTCTTACGACGAAATCAAAGCTGCTGTTAAAGCTGCTTCTGAAAACGAATTGAAAGGTATCCTTGGATATACTGAAGATTCAGTTGTATCTTCTGATTTCATCCACGAAACTCGTACTTCGGTATTTGATGCAAATGCAGGTATCGCATTGAACGGTAACTTCGTAAAATTAGTTAGCTGGTATGACAATGAGTGGGGTTATTCAAACAAAGTATTGGATTTGATCGCACACATGGATTCAGTAAAATAAGCTGACCCATTATAGAATCGAAAATCCCTTGCAACAAATGTTGCAAGGGATTTTTTTATAAAATAAAAAAAGAGTAAAGGGACCATTATAACAAAAAGAGAACTATCCCATCAATTCAACAAATCTGAAATTCTTTCCATCGAACAATCCTTTATCCCCTAGTTTGAGTTCCGGAATAACCAGGAGTGACATAAATGCCACGGTCATAAACGGAGCATGTAATGTCGAACCAAGTTCTTTAGCCATAGCATCCACTTCCTCATACCGCTGTGCTATCTTGCTTCCCTCAGCATCGGACATCAACCCACCAACCGGCAATGGTAATAAACAGGTTTTATTTCCTTCACAAGCCAGAATACCACCTTTGCTATCGATGATCTGATTAATTGCCGAAGCAATTTCGTCATCGGAAGTACCCACAGCGACTATATTATGACTATCATGCGCCACTGTAGAAGCCAGAGCACCACGCTTCAATCCAATATTCCGGATAAAACCAATAGCGGGCACCGACGGTTGATAACGATTATACACAACCAACTTGAGAACATCGTTCTCCACATCCGAAACTATGTTTCCAGCTACAACCTTAGGCTCACAAAGAATTTGGTGCGTAAAGAGTTGCCCATCGTCTACGTGTATCACCTTCAGTAAGCCTTTTCCGGGAACAACCCGAAGCTGTGCAGCATTGACTTTCTGAACATTGAACTGATTAATCAGCTCCGATGGAACATAACGTGGGAAAGTAGGAATTCCATTTTCAGAAACCTTTTCACCCCGAATATAAGTTGCCTTTACATCAAAATCAGTCAGGTTATTCACCACCACAAAATCGGCATCGTCACCCAGTTGCAACAATCCTACATCAAGTTTATAATGTTTTATAGGTGTCAGAGAACAAATACGCAGCACTTCTATAGGATCATACCCTTTAGCCACTGCCCTCCTCACCAAAGCATTAATATGTCCATTTTTCATCAGGTCATCCGGATGTTTATCATCGGAACAAAACATGATATTATCGGAATGATTATCCAAGAGCGACAATAGATCATCAAAGTTTTTGGCTGCGCTACCTTCCCGTATTTGCACAGTCATTCCAAGCGCCATTTTAGCTTCAGCCTCAGCGATAGTCATACATTCATGATCGGTAGTAATACCTCCCGCAGCATAAGCTATTAAATCTTCTCCACGCAACTCAGGAGCATGTCCGTCAATCGGCTTTCCAATACGTTTAGCTGCATCAAGTTTGGCATAAACCTCCTTATTTTTATGAATGACTCCCGGAAAATTCATCATTTCGGCCAAGAAATAAATATCGTCTCGCAACAATAGCTTTTCTACTGTCTCAGCATTCAGCTCAGCACCGGATGTTTCAAACTGAGTAGACGGAACGCATGACGGAGCACCGAAATAAAATTTCATGGGTGAATGCTTTCCATTCTCAATCATATAATCCACCCCCGAAACGCCACACACATTAGCAATTTCGTGCGGATCACACACGCAAGCTACCGTACCATGTATCACACTGTAACGAGCAAACTCTGACGGCAGCATCATTGAACTTTCAATGTGAATGTGTGCATCCACAAATCCCGGAATAATAAACTGCTCCTCCACTTCGTCGGCTGGCTTTATATCTATAATTTTTCCATTATCAATTTGCAATACAGCTTTAAAAATGGATTTTGATACTACGTCGACTATATTTCCTGATATTGTTCTCAATATTTATTCTATTTAAATTCGTTTATATAATAACAAATATAGCAAAATTGTTCGAGACAATAATTTTAAATCCGGAACATAATACAAAAAATTGACTACTGCGAAAGATTATTATTCAAAACTCAAATAAGGTTTGAGCCTGAGCAAATCATCGGCAGTTAATTCTGTTAGTTCTGCCAGATCATTCAATCCATTCAACCTCCCTTTTTTCCGACGGAGCTCATAAATGGCTTTTGCTTTATAAAAATTCAGATAAGGATGCGCTCTAAGTCTTTCAACCGAAGCAATATTTACATTGATTTTCTTTATTAAAGTCGGATTCACTTTACAATATGGGCGAATTACTTCCAGATTCTCAGGACGCATTCCATACACCTCACTCAACTGGTCAACAGAATTAAATCCTCCTGACATTTGCCTGAAACGCACGATACCCTTTGCGTAGCCCCGGCCAATTCCTTTTACCTGCATCAAAAGAGTAGTATCAGCCGAATTAAGTTCTACAATAATGTCGACTCGCTTTGTTGCTACAACTACATCTTTATTTTTAGCCGGTTTAATTTCAGCTATGCTTATATACGATTCAAGCTCTTTGAATTTTTCAGGAGAGATACCGTAGACTTTCGCAAAGTCGGCAGAACTACGAAAAACGCCCCCTTTCTTTTTATACTTTTGAATGTTTGAGGCAATATAGGGCTTCAACCCCAAACGTACAAAGCCTGCAGAATCTGTGACATTCGGATCAAAAACAGTAAGTGTGTATGTATTTATATGTGCAGGAGATGTAAGGTGGTAGCGGTTTTTATAGCTCTCTTTATATAACCGTTGACGTTCCTCGTATTTTCGTTGCCAATCGACTTGTCTAAGAGAATCGCGAGACTGAAGCGACTTTTTAAATCTTTCAGCCTCATTCAAAAAGGCAGTTCCATCTTTTTCTGTCACAGGAAAGAAATACGGCAAAGTGTAATCTGCCGTTAGAACCAACAGGATTAAGACTATAAGAGTCAGAATCCCGATACGTTGACCTTTGGAAAAATAAAAGAAATCTTTCCACATAATTAAATAGAAAGGTTTAATAATTGACCCAAAACAAAAAAACAGTCAAATATAAAGATAATATGCAAATCGACAAACGATTTGCATAAAAAAGTACACAGTCTAAAACAAAAAAAATGAACATCTCATAGCGAGACATTCATTTCTAATTAATTCCACGAGCGGCAGACGGGACTCGAACCCGCGACCTTCAGCTTGGGAAGCTGAAGCTCTACCAACTGAGCTACTGCCGCATTGTTGATTTGGGAGTACAAATGTACTTGTTATTTTTCTTAAATGCAAGATAGCTCCTAAAATTTTATTTGCTATTTTTATTTCAGTAGCATACTCAGGGTGTTTTACAAAACAGAAGAGCTAAAATTTCAATCAGAGACTTGAAACCTTTGCTCTTATATCACAATACTATCTCAATTATTGTCTTTCTTCTTAGTAGCAGCCAACTTGAGAAGCTCTGCTGGTTTCTGTTGAAGAAGCGGAACTTGTATATAATCCCAGGTCTCTTCAAATTCCCAATTTGCTTTCAAAGACAGTTTCTTAGGATAATAATAAACCTGTTCCGGCTGACGTTTCTGAGTGAAATCGCCGGTATCCCACTTACCGTTACCGTTTTCATCAATAAACATCCGGATATAATAGTCACCCGGTTTTAAATATTCGAACAGAGTCCCTTTCTCTGAAACCGGTTTGGTATCCAGTAAAACATCTTTCGAATCAAGCACCTGCATCACAGCTTTAGGATTAAAGTTTGCCATAAGCATCTTTACACTTGAATAATCATCTAATGACTTAATCTTAAAATCATTCGAAGCTTCTTTGGTTACCCTGTCATATATACTCGTGAAAGCAGCAGAATCAACCTCAACACGATAACTCATTTCGGGTACCCATTTGTAATCTAAAGCGAACTTCATGTGAATTGAGTCCAACGACCTCCATTTAAAAGGAATTTCTTTATATGTAGTATCCTTTTTCTGACTCAACGTTATTTTAGAGAGATCATAATTGGCGATGGGAACTTCAAAATCAAACACGACGGGACTGAAAACATCAAACGACGAGCTGATATTATTGCTAAACTTCAACGGTTCAATCTTTGGCTTAGTTGACTTTTTCAATGCCTTAGCTTTCTGACTTATCTTTCCTTTACGCATAAACACATTAACCGTGTCGGTAACTGAACGAAGTTGAAAGAGCGAATCAGTTTTTAAGTAAGTCATCTGCATCCTCAACGTATCAGTATTCCAAACTGTCGAATCTTTAATCCAATAAGTCAGAGTGTCGGCTTTCAAGCTTTTTTGCAGAATATACTTCGTATCATCCCACTTAAAATTCAACGGTTTGATATCAGGCAATTTACTCAAAGAAGTATTAAAGAACAGACTAAAAACGAATGGCTCTTTGCGTTCTGACTTCACGAAATACTGCCGCTTCTTATTTTCTTTAAAATAACGAAGAGCAATATTGTCGGGAAGAAAATGAGTTCCCATATAAGTACGTACACTATCAACATGGATCGAGTCTTTCCAAATAGTATCATTCATTTGCTCCAGACGAGAAGTCGGAGTCAGCAATGAATCGCACATAGCCAAGCCCTCGCCCTGCTGATAATAATAATCGCGATTAGCGTCACCCAAAGCAAATATCTTATACTTCCCTTTTTTTATATTATCAATAGAAAAATGACCTTTATCATCTGTCCTCCCAATCCTCAAAAACGGTTTTTTAAAGAAAACCGAATCTGAAGTCTCCATATAGATTCCAACAATAACTCCGGACATAGGATTTAAATCTTCTGAGTTAATCACCGTACCTGAAATTTTCAAGGTATCAATCTGATTACCGGTAGAAAATGAGAATAAATAGTTTTTCAATGGATTTTTCTCATTTAAATCCACAATTGCATTACCGAAATTGATAGAATAGGTTGTATTGTCTAGTAATTTATCTCCAAAATTTACCGTAACCTTTTTCCCTAACGACTTAACATCAGGCTCCTTTACCTGAGGAGGAGAAATAATCACATTCTCGCTGGCTTTTTCGATAGAAACCATCTCATCAAAATCAATTTCAACTTGCTTTTTATTGTAGTCGAGCGCACCATTGACTGGGAACGATCTCAACACGCGTGGAGGCGTTTTATCTTTCGGGCCACCTGTCGGACCTTGCGCTTTATTAGCACAAGCGTAAACCAACAGCATAACAGCCAACGTGACTACAAAAAGTTTTATTTGGGTCTTTTTATTCATAATTCAAAAATAATCTATTCCGGTTTAGGTAGTGTCAGGATTTTATGTCCTATTCTGCAACGTAAACATTTTTTTTCGTCGCAATACGACTTCTTAAGTTGCAATAAACTCTGAGAATCGAACGCATTATCTACATGCAATCCGAGACTTCTCCACCCCGTTATAATGGCATTCTGTTCCGATTCCAGTTGTTCTAAGATTTGTAAAGCTCTATCCTTCAAATCATCATTTTTCTTCTGATCGGCATAGCAAAACAGAAATGGAACAACTGTATTTATTATAAGTCCATTAATGGATTGTTCGCCCAATCTTTTTGTTCGGACCTTACTTTCACGTCCAAACAAGTAATTCGCTTTCCAATAAGTTGATGTTTCGTAAGCGAATAAAGTTCTAATATAAGTAAGATTCGGGTTCTCCGTAATCTTAGAAAACAACTTTGTGGAAGAATGAATTAGCGCAGCAAACTGAGCAATCCGTACGTGTGGAAAGTTATCCGGACGCAACCGCAATAACTTCCATTGCGATTTTTCCAATGGATTCAACTCATATTTAGCACGGAGAAATTCGTACTCCTTCTTTAAGTTGGCAGAATAGTCATCATAGGTCTCTAAATCGAGTAGCCCGGCCTGCCCAAAGAGTAAAGCCTCCAATTGAAACAATTGATCTTTGTGTTTACCCAGAACAGAGAGCGGAAGCGATTTTGCCAAGCTCTCAAAAGCCTGACTATTTGTTCCAAATCCGAAACTACGAGCCAACGTGATATAAAATGCCTCTTCCCAATGTCGGTTATTTTCATTAAGCAGACTTTCGATAGCACTCATTTTTTGCTCTAAACGTTCTGTGAGTAAAGCATTCTTCCAACTCTGAATTACAATAGAAGGAACCTGATCAATTTTATCGGCACATAGAATCCATTTTTGCTGACTAAATAGCAGTTCATAATTCGTCTCAATCTGCTGTGGAAACTTCAGTTCAAGCTGAGGTATTTTAGTACCGTCTATCCTGTATACATCACTATCGGCTTGTAAAACGACATGCAAAATAACGCTATCATATGCTTTATCCTGCTGATGATTATGTTTATTCCATTCGGAAGAAACCGTGTGAATTTCCACATTTCCAGCCCAAAGCGTATCACCAATCTTTATTTTTGCATTAAAGAAATCAGGTCCGGCATCTGTGTTGATTCTACCAACATCAATAATCTCTACCCGCTCACCGTCGGTTGTTTTAATTTCTTGCGAAACAAATAATTTATTCTGCCAAACATAATGTAGGATCGACTCTTTCATCAGCAACAGTATTAAAGAAAAAGATTATTTTAAGTCATAACACTCCGTAAGTATAGCCCTGACTATTCCAATATTCAATGGCCATTGGTAAAACAGCTAACATATTATCCTTAGCTTTTATCGAATCGTGAAAAACAATTATAGACCCGTTACGAGAGTAATGTTTTATATTTCTTAATATGCTTTCCTTACTCAACTTACGATCATAATCATAGGTAATCAAATCCCACATGATTATCTCATACTTTGATTGAAGCCGCTTTAACTGACTTCTTTTAATACGTCCGTAAGGTGGGCGAAACAACTCACTATCTATATATTCAGCAGCTTTTTCGACATTAGCTACGTATTCTTCTTCTGAAAACGAGAAACCTTTAATATGATTAAACGTATGATTTCCGGTTTTGTGACCCCTTCTTAGTACTTCGGCATACACTTCCGGATGCTTCCGGACATTGTCACCTACACAAAAGAAAGTTGCCTTTATATTATGTTTATCTAATAAATCCAATACCAAGGGAGTTACCTCTGGCACCGGTCCGTCATCGAAAGTTATATAAATAACTTTCGATGACGAATCTCTGCGCCAGGTAAGCTTTCCTAAAAGAGGACGAAGTACATCTGGAACCTGAATGCTCATTTACATCTGTACTCTTTTTGTGTACTCCATATAACGAGGTAAATACTTATTGACAACAACTTTTTGTTTTGCCTGATCGCAAATACGCAACACCTGATTCAACACAGCCATGTTATGACCAATCCGGTTTGACACACTATTGCGCTGAGCAACATCTAAGCTTAAATACCAATCAAGGTATTCAACACAATCTTTAGCTACAGCATCCATAATGGCATTACCTTTTGCAGTTTCATGTAGCTTATAATAAGAGTCAGCTAACTGGGTAGAGACATAATCGTGACGAACCGTTGTTCCCGGAATTACTTTATTACAATAATCCAACGCCTTTTTAGCTCTCACAACATCACCCTTAGCCATTAAAGCTCCAATCAATTGAGAGAACATCATACGGTGCGTGTGACACATCCGCAAAATATTTTCATCAAGATAAACCTTTGGATTATCAATACCACCATATTTGAACTTATTCATCATGTTGTCATACATCTCGTCGACATTTACACTCGATCCGGTACCTTTCACCCCGATTGGCATAATCTGATAAGCCAAACCGGTTAATTCAAAGTGATCGTTAAGACCTAAGTAATAATCATCTCCGACAGTTACAGCAAAATAAATCGGACGTTTCCATTTATTTTCTTTCAACAATTCGAGAATCATCAACTCACTTTTGGTAAGTCGCTTTTTTAAATCGATATTGATCTGTGGAATAATCTCTGAAGCTCTTGAAGCCGGCAGTGTTCCTGATTTGATGACTTCCTGAGCATCAATAGGTAAAAATAGCTGCTTGGTTGGTATAAAGGCTTCACCTTTCATCTTCGTAGAAGAATCCGAGCTTAATACAAAATCAAAAGCGGTTTTTATATCTAAAGGTTTTTGAAGTAAATCTTCAACCCACAGTACTTCATTCTTACCCGCTACATAATCTTTCGGTTGCCATGAAATTGGTAGTGGAGCTGATTTGTAAGCAGCCCGTTGCATCTGACCAATATACCAGTCGGTTTGCAGGTAGCTCAGGTTACAAACACGCTTATCAGTGCCAAGTCCTTCTACTTCCTGATTATACCAGAGAGGGAAAGTATCATTATCCCCGTTGGTGAAAATAATTGCATTAGGCTTACAGGATTTGAGATAGTTTGCACCAAAATCGCGACAAGTATAACGTTCGCTACGATCATGATCGTCCCAGTTTTGTTGTGCCATCAAAGCAGGAACTCCCAAGCAAACAATAGTTGCAACAACTGCTGTGACTGTTTTTGGTAGTTTTGGCAGGTATTTATCCAATGCTTTAATCACACCTAATACTCCTAAACCAATCCAAATACAGAAGGCGTAGAATGATCCGGCATAAGCATAGTCACGCTCACGTGGTTGATAAGGTGTCTGATTCAGGTAAATTACAATAGCAAGACCGGTGAGAAGGAATAAAAGCATTACCAACCAGAACCCTTCGACTCCGCGTTTACCTCCGTAGATCAAGAACAACATCCCGAATATACCCAACAATAAAGGCAACATAAAATAGGTATTATGTCCTTTGTTATCTCTTAGTTCCGACGGTAGGTTTTTCTGATCACCCACCAACATATTATCAATAAATCCGATGCCGGTGATCCAGTTACCACGGTCTATTTCACCGTAACCCTGAATATCATTTTGCCGGCCACTGAAATTCCACATGAAATAGCGCCAGTACATGAAATTCACCTGATAATCGAAAAAGAAGCGCATATTTTCAATAAACGTAGGCTTAATATCGCTCTTTTGCTGACCACAATATTCATAGTTTACGGTTTCTCCGGTTATTTTACCCCAGTCTTTATAGGCCTGAATATGCGAATCCACATTACTATACATGCGGGGGAAGAACATATTAAAACGTTCATCCATGACATAATCGGTTTTATACCCTGTTACAATATACTCATCTTTGTCGTTGGCCGAAGTTTTTGGTTTTTGTCCATAAGTAGGAGCTCCCTGATTTTGTTCGGGGACACACATATTACCGTCAACCTTAAGTTTTACTGGAGCATTAAAGCAAGCACCATACAAAAGCGGAGTATCACCATATTGCTCACGATTCAGATAGTATTTCAACGAGAAAACGTTATCCGGATTATTTTGATCCATAGTAGGATTGCCCGAAGAACGAATTACGATAACAGCATAAGAAGAATAACCAATCAGTACCATTGTTACCATAAGTACAATGGTATTCAACCAACGAGGATTAATCTTGGCCCGTATATAATAGAAAAATCCACACAGAGCAGCAATGATCAGCACCCCTAAAACAACATGATTTCCAAAAAATGGAATACCGGCAATGGCAATAGATAATATAAACGATATGACCATGCGCAATTTACTCTTATCGGCATTCGATTCATAAACCGCCCATGCAAGAAGTACAATAGTCAATACAATATATACAAACAAACCTGTATTAAAGCCAAACCCAAGTTCATTGACAAACAATAGTTCGAACCAACCGGCAACTTCAACAAAGCCCGGAATTACGCCATACAGAACTACAGCAAGAATCACTATTCCGGCAATCAGAGCCAGGATAATGCCTTTGGTCGTAGGTGTGTATTTTTTGAAATAATAAACCAAAACCAGTACAGGGATGGCAAGTAAGTTCAGAATGTGAACCCCGATGGACAATCCCATCATATAAGCGATAAAAATCAACCAACGATCCGAGCCTGTTTCGTCCGCCACATCTTCCCATTTAAGGATAAGCCAAAACACCAAAGCAGTAAACAAAGACGAGAAGCCATAAACTTCGGCTTCGACTGCCGAAAACCAAAACGTGTCCGAATACGTATAAGCCAGTGCACCTACAAGTCCTGCCCCAATAATTCCCAGAATGTTAGCAGTAGTGTAATCTTTATCCGATTTAATAACAACTTTACGAGCCAGATGTGTAATTGTCCAGAACAGGAACAAAATTGTAAAGGCGCTACACAAGGCAGTCAATGAGTTTACCATAATGGCTACATGACTGGTATCTTTAGCAAACAAGGAGAAGAAATGCCCTATAAGCATAAAAAATGGAGCTCCCGGTGGGTGACCTACATCTAACTTAAATGCAGAGGAAATAAACTCCGGGCAATCCCAAAAGCTCGCTGTCGGCTCCATGGTAAGTAAATACGTCAGAGCGGCAATGGCAAAAGCAACCCATCCGAAGACGTTGTTAAATAATTTAAATCGTTTCATGAATGCTAATTATAATTAGTTGTTTATTATTCGAAGTTTATGGATTTTCTTTTAAAACTTTTTACATCTGAAAAAACGCTCAAAGATACAAAAAAAATCAGTTCGATTTAGAACTTAATTTCTTTTTAGTTAAGATTAAAATAACTACACTTTATTACAAGATTACAGGCTGTTCTACCTGAAAGACATCGGGTATGTGCTTCTCAGAAACAAATATCATTAAGCGTTTTAGATTGCAAATGTGCTTTCTGAAAGCAAAACTGCTACAAGAGGTTCGAAAACCTCTTGTAGCAGCAAAGAGAAAAGTACAGATTGAACTCTGTTATTTTCAGATACGGAGTTTCTTAGAATAAGCTATATAATGCGGAAGGTATTTATTAACGAGGGACTTTTGTTTTGCTTCGTCGCAAATATGAAGCAATTGATAAAGCATGCTAATCCGATCGCTAATCCGATCCGAGACACTGCTTTGCTTATCAGCATCCAGAGCGAGATACCAATCAAGATATTCCACACAGTCTTTTGCCACAGCATCCATTATAGCATTTCCTTTAGCAGGTTTGTTGAGTTTATAATAAAAAGCAGCTAGCTGAACAGACACATTGTCATACCGAACGGTGGTACCCGGAATCATTTTATTGCAATAGTCCAACGCCTTTTCAGCCCTTGCCAACTCCCCTTTATTAATCAAAGCCTGGGTCAGATAAGCAAACATAGTCCGATGTGTACGACACATATTCATCGTTGTTTCATCCAAATACACTTTCGGATCACTTATATTTCCATATTTAAACTTGTTCATTAGGTTGTTATACATCTCATCGGTGTTTACTCCCGGACCGGCACCTTTCACAGCCCCAACCGGCAACATCTGATAAGTTAAGCCCGTTCGTTCAAAATGATCGGTCAGTCCCAGATATTCACCTCCGATAGAAACTGCAAAATAAACAGGGCGTTTCCACTTATTTTCTTTCAACAACTCAATCACCATCAGATCGCTTCGGCTTATTCCCGATTTCAGATTAAAGTCAATCCGGGGAATAATTTCAGAGCTACGTGAGGCTGGCATTGCTCCTGCCTGAATCACCTGCTTAGCATCAACAGGCAAAAACAAATGATTAGTAGGTATATAAGCCTCTCCACGGATTTTAGTTTGGGGATCGGCACTCAGAATAAACTTAAAGGCAGTATCCACATCTAATTCAGCCATCAGAGAATCAACACCGACCGATTCATTTTTTCCCGGTGTATAATCTTTAGCATCCCACGAGATAGGCAATGGAGCTGATTTGTAAGCACCCCGCTTCATCTGGCTTATATACCAGTCGGCTTGCAGATAACTCAGGTTACAAACTCTTACATCTGTGCGATAACCTTCCACCTCCTGATTGTACCAAAGCGGGAAAGTATCATTGTCGCCCATCGTAAAAATGATCGCATTCGGTTTACACGAAGCCAGATAGTTCTGCCCAAAATCACGACAAGTGTATCGGTTACTCCGGTCGTGATCATCCCAGTTTTGCTGTGCCATTAAAGCCGGAATGCCCAGACAACACAGACTGACAGCCGCAGCAGTGGCAGTGTGAGGTAGCTTATGCACAAGCATGTTCAACCCCTTTATGATTCCCAACACGCCAAAACCAATCCAGATACAAAATGCATAAAACGATCCGGCATACGCGTAATCGCGCTCACGGGGCTGATAAGGAGTCTGATTCAAATAAACCACAATGGCAATTCCGGTAAGAAGAAACAGCAACGCAATCATCCAGAACCCTTCGACACCATGTTTTCCGCCGTAAAGCAGAAATACGATTCCAACAATTCCCAGTATCAAGGGCAACATAAAATAGGTATTATGCCCTTTATTGTCTCGAAGCTCGGAAGGCAGATTTTTCTGATCGCCCACCAGTTTGTTATCAATAAAACCGATACCGGTTATCCAGTTGCCGCGATCTGCTTCACCAAAACCCTGCAAATCATTCTGTCGCCCACTGAAATTCCACATAAAATAACGCCAGTACATGAAATTCAGCTGGTAGCTGAAAAAGAAGCGCATGTTTTCAATAAAGGTAGGCTTAACAGCGCTCCGTTGCTCTCCGCAATAGTCATAATTTATCGTTTCTCCAACCACTTTACCCCATGCCTTGTAGGCAGCTATCGACTGCGGCTTTTGATCGTACATCCGCGTAAAGAACATATCAAAACGTTCGTCCGTGACGTACATATTATCATTTTTATATCCGGTAACAACATATCTGTCACTATCCTTATCCGAGCTTTTAGCTCTGAGACTATAAAACGGATGTCCTTTTTCCTGCATAACAGGCACACACATATTACCTTCTACCTTTAACTTTACCGGCGCATTGTAAGTTTGACCATAGAGTAAGGGATGATCTTCATACTGCTCGCGATTTAAGTAGTATTTCAATGAAAACAAGTTATCCGGATTGTTTTGATCCATCGTAGGATTGGCCGACGAACGGATGACTATCACCGCATAAGACGAATAGCCAACCAGTACCATGGTGACCATAAGTAACATGGTATTCAGCCAGCGCGCGCCTATTTTTCCCCGTTTGTAATAAAAGAAAGCAACAAGCGCAGCAATAATAATTAAACCAACCAACACATGACTACCAAAGAACGGGATTCCCGACAACGAAATGGCCAAAATGAATGAAACAGCAATTCGCAATTTACTTTTATCCACATACGATTCGTAAATAGCCCACACCAAAACTCCGACAATAAGAATAATGTAAACAAATAGTCCCGTATTAAACGAAAATCCAAAGCTGTTTACAAACAGGAGCTCGAACCAACCGGCCACTTCGGCAAAACCCGGAATAACTCCATATAGAACAGTGCCTAAAATAACCACACCCGCCACTAAAGCCGAAATAACACCTTTAATCGTAGGAGTATATTTTTTGAGATAATATACAAGTACAAGCAATGGGATAGCCAGTAAATTCAGTAAGTGCACACCAATGGAAAGCCCCATCAGGTAAGCAATAAGAATGAGCCAACGGTCGGAGCCCCGTTCATCGGCCACATCCTCCCATTTCAGAATCAACCAAAAAACCAGTGCTGTAAACAAAGACGAAAAACCGTACACTTCGGCTTCTACAGCAGAAAACCAAAAGGTGTCCGAAAACGTATAGGCCAACGCACCAACAAGCCCGGCACCCATAATGCCCACAATATTTCCGGTAGTGTAATCGTCGTCCGATTTAATGATTATTTTGCGGGCCAGGTGTGTAATAGTCCAAAACAGAAACAAAATGGTAAATGCGCTGCATATAGCCGTAAGAGAATTTACCCAAATGGCCACATGCTGTACATCGCCGGCAAACAGTGAAAAGAAATGCCCCATAAGCATAAAAAACGGGGCTCCGGGCGGATGCCCTACATCGAGTTTAAAGGCAGATGAAATAAACTCCGGACAATCCCAGAAACTGGCGGTTGGCTCCATGGTTCGCAAATACGTCAAAGCGGCTATAGCAAAAGCCAGCCATCCAAAAATGTTGTTGGTTAATTTAAATCGTTTCATGTATTGCAATTATAAATGGTTGTAATTCCAGACTATGTATCACATTTAAACTTAAAATCGCTCAAAGTTATTAAGAAATTTCTATTTTAAATACAAGTTCTTTTAATTTTAATTGACATTAAGAAATCAACTACCATTCTCCCTGCTTTAATAGTACTAGTTAACAGTTACAAGCATTACATAAAAGCCAGATAAATAAACAGCCCATTGAAAGAACAGTTTACAACTTTAAAACGGAATAAAAAATCTGAACAACTTTCGCTCTACGATTCGATTCGATCGAAAGCCTAAGTTCGACCCAATCGAAAGCCTCGGTTCGATTAGGTCTAAAGCCCCGGTTCGAACGAGTCGAACCGATAGGTGTCAACCGATCGAATAGAGCTATACAAATCCACGCCCTACCAGGTGGGTTGCACCCGCACCCATCTTAATCCTCCTCTTGACATCACGTCACAAACAGAGCTGCAATTTATTTTTGATTTAAAACAGTTCCGTTAAAAATCAATTTGCCTAAAAAATACATTTACAAGCATAAAAGAGGACCTATTACAAATTGAAATTATATCCGTACAAAAGTAAAAGAGTAGTCATATAAAGAATAAAAAAAGTAGGAATTAGAAAGCGAAAATTCATCTTTCAAATAGCCTTATAAAAACTTGGAAAACACATAATTAATTGTACGGTTGGATTTGGCATTAAGATATTGCCTCTGTAAAATATTATTCATACATTTGTCCGGAAAACAGAATTAAATCAAGCTCATATGGACTCTATTTCATCATTTGCAGAACTGACCGCACACCTTAAAAGCATAAACTGCCGCAAACGTATGGCTGTTGCAAATGCCGTTGACACACATACATTAGATGCTGTATTACACGCAGTGGAGATGGGAATTATAGAGGCTTTTTTAATTGGCGACGTAGCGTCCATTGAATCGCCCAATCTGTTCGAACACAATCTCTCGCCTTTTATTCATATCATCGACATTCCCGATGTTCAGCTTGCCACCCTGGAAGCTGTGCGAATGGTAAAAAGTGGAGAAGCAGACATTTTGATGAAAGGATTGGTGAATACCGATGTTTTATTACGCGCCATCCTCGACAAAGAAAAAGGGTTATTACCTCCAGGTAACATATTGACCTATAATGCAGCTCTACAAATTCCGACTTATCACAAACTGGTTTTCTTTGCCGATCCGGTAGTTATTCCATCACCCAACATCACCCAGCGTATTGCCATGATAAAGTATGCCATTGCTTCGGCTTATAAATTCGGCATCAGCAAACCCAAAGTGGCTTTGATTCATGCTACCGAAGTTGCCAATCCAAAGATTCACTACATGCAGGATTATCTGGATATTATGCAAATGTGGCGCAATGGAGAGTTTGGTGATGTCATCATGGATGGTCCTTTAGACATATTTCTGGCCCTTGACAAGGAGCGTGGAAGTATAAAAAATGTACCTACGCCGGTTCTTGGCGATGCCGACATTCTTATTTTCCCAAACTTCGAATGTGCCAATTGCTTTTACAAAGGATTGTCACTTTTTGCGGGTGCACAAATGGGTGGTTTATTGCAAGGAACCGAAAAACCGGTGGTCCTTACGTCGCGAAGCGAAAGTATAGACTCCAAGTTTTACAGCATTGCCATAGCTTGTTTGCTTGGCTAACATTACAAAGTAGCTGCCTTTCACTGGTTGTTAGCCAACAGGCTATCAACCATTTTTTTTGCAGCGCGCTCGGCAGCGCCGGGCTCACCCAATGTCTTCTTTATCTCCGAAAAGTTATTCAACATAGCTTCACGATAATCTTTGTCATTCAGGATTTTTCCCAATTCCGCTACTATATTATCCACCGTAAACAGATGCGCCAGCAATTCTTTCACCACCTGCTTTTCGGCCACGATATTAACCAGCGATACAAACTTGGTGCGCACTACAATTTCTTTTACCAGATAACCTAGTCTGCCACAAGGAACATGATATACAACAACTTCAGGAGTACCTACCAGTGCCGTTTCCAGCGTTGCCGTTCCGGAATTTACAACAGCAGCCTGCGCTTGCTGCAAGAGTTCGTAAGTTTTGCCAAACACCACCGAAACCGGTTTTTCATTTAGAATATGCCTGTATAATTCGGCATCAATTCCGGGAGCACCCGCAATGACCACCTGATGATCAGGAAAACGCAATCCCGCTTCGATCATTCGGGGCAAACATCCTAAAATCTCCTGCTTCCTGCTACCGGCAAGTATGGCAATAATAGGTTTCTGAGGCAAATTATTCTCAACACAGAAGTCGGTGAAAGTTTGTTGCTGGTTAGGACGTGTACAAACCGAGTCCACTGTCGGATTTCCGACATAGTCCACGCGGTAGTCATGTCGCGCATAAAAAGCAGTTTCAAATGGGAAAATAGTAAACATCTTATCCACATATCGCTTAATCTCTTTGATTCGAAATTCTTTCCATGCCCAGATCTTTGGGGATATATAATAGTAAATCTTCGCATTCAGATTTTCTTTTACAAAACGGGCTATGCGCAAATTAAAACTTGGATAATCAACCAGGATCAACACATCCGGCTTAAAATCCACGATCGCTTTTTTACAATCGCTCAAATTTCGCAATACAGTCCTCGCATTTTTAAGCACTGCAACAATACCCATAAAAGCCATTTGGCGATAATGTTTTATTAGGCGGCCACCCTGAGCCTGCATCAAATCGCCACCAAGAAAACAAAACTCGGCCTCTTTGTCTACTTTCCGAAGCTCCCTCATCAAATTGGAGGCATGCAAATCACCCGAAGCCTCACCGGCAATGATAAAATAACGCATATTGGATTGATTAGTTGATTGGTTGATTAGATGATTGGCTGATTAGATGACTAATCAACAAGCAATTGACTGACAATAGATTGGTTAATCATTTGATTAATTCAGTTATACTCCCACACTTACTACTTACTACTTACTACTTACCGCTTACCGCTATTTAAAGCATAAAGATGCTGGCAATAAAATAGGGCATTCCACCCAACAACACTCCGGTAGCCAACTTAAAACTGTCAGATTTGTAGAACACAAAGACAAGTACCAGATTGGGCATTACCGAAAGTAAAAGCAATTTGCCTAACAACAGACCTGGGTAAAGGAGTTTCAGAGTTTCAATGAATGATAAATCTGCTGGATAAAACCGATTTAAATACACCCACATAAACAGCAAAGGAAGTATCAACCCCGGAATAAGTCCGTATAAAAAGGAGTTAAATCGTTTCATCACCTGATAACATAAACCTATTTACAGAGTTATAGTTTCCACTTCTCAATAGTTGAAATTGCCTGATGGGCAGTCATATCTATTTTTGTAGGAACAATGGAAACAAAGCCATGCTCCAAAGCCCACTCGTCTGTATCTTCCGACTTAGGCTCATGGTTTTCGAAACCTCCGGTTAGCCAAAAATAAGCTCTTCCGTGAGGATCGGTACGTTTTTCAAATTCTTTAGTCCAACGACCATCACACTGGCGCACAACACGAATTCCGGCAATATCACCCATCGGCGCATTTACATTCAAACATGTAGCGTGAGGTAATCCATTTTTCAAAGCCTCTCTGGTTATTTGCAAAATAAACGGTTCAAAAGCCGTAAAATCTGCATTCAACGAGTAATCGCACAGAGAGAAACCAATTGATAGAATTCCGTTTTCACATCCTTCGAGCACAGCCCCCATCGTGCCTGAATAAATTACATTGATAGCCGAGTTAGAACCGTGGTTAATTCCTGACACTAACAAATCAGGTGGCGTATCAAATATCTCATTCAATGCCAGTTTAACGCAATCTGTAGGCGTACCGGTACAACTATACCGAACTAGCCCGTCTCTTTCTTCCAATAATTTAAACCGAATCGGATGAGTCACTGTCAATGCATTCGACTGAGCTGATCGAGGCCCATCAGGAGCAACCACTACCACATCACCTATTTGAGTCATCAGTTCAGTCAGCACGCCTATTCCTTTTGCATCAGCACCATCATCGTTGGTAATTAAAATCAACGGTCTTTTAAATTCAGATTTCATAATTTACAATATTATTATACAACAAATACGATACTACTTTCTTATTTTCCATACGGTTGAATATAAGAAAATACCACTCAAAAACACAAAATAAAGCAAATCACGAGAATCTATTACACCACGGCTCATAGATTTATAATGAGAATGAATTCCTAATATTTCAAGAAGTTGAATTGATTTTCCCGAGCTAAAAAAGCCGGCTAATACCTCGAAACCATAATAGAAGAAGAAAGAAAGTACTACAGCCACAACAAACGAAATGATTTGATTGTTTGAGAGCGACGAAGAAAAAGTACCGATAGCTGCATATACAGCAGCTAAAAAAAACAGCCCTATAAAAGATCCCCAAAATGCGCCTGAGTCAACGTTCCCCATTGGCTCTGCCAAATAAGACACCGAAAAATAATACAGCAAAGTTGGCAACAATGCAAGAGTTATAAGCAATAATCCGGCCAGATATTTACCAACTACAATTTGCAACTTACTCAGTGGTTTGGTAAGTAACAGCTCCCAGGTACCTGTTTGTTTTTCCTCAGCAAAAAGGCGCATAGTAACCGCCGGACACAAAAATAAGAAGAGCCACGGGGCTAAATAAAAGAGCCCATCCACATTGGCATAACCACTATCCAAAATATTATATTCACCAGGAATAACCCAGAGGAATAATCCGGTGAGAAGCAAAAAGATTCCAATAACAATATACCCTGTTGCGTTGCTAAAGAAAGCACGCAACTCTTTTTTTAAAATAGAAAACATTTTTTACGAACCAATGATTAGTATTTTTTGCTACATTTGCGGCTTGTTACACGACAACACAAACTACACTTAATGCTACACTACCGCCCAAATGCACCACAATAAGAAAGTTAATTCTCCGACTGTATTTATGATGTCAAAGGTAGCCAAAAAAATCGAATCAGGGATAACAATCAATCTTGCATTTTTAAACAAGCTCCTTTTTGTCATTACATTGGTACTTTTCTGCAGCATATTAAACGCTCAAACTTCAGAGCAATACAGCATCAAAATTGAAGGAATACACGGAAATATTTTAGCATGCGACACTCATATCAAAGAACTCATCAAAAAACCTGTGACCGGAGGTGAACTATCAATTGAATTTCAAACTATGGGCGAAAAATCGTGGCACCAGTTTAACGCATTCCCCATTGTTGGGGTAGCTGCAGTATACCTCAATCTAGGCAATCCGCATAAACTAGGTAATGCTTTTGCACTGTATCCTTATATAAACTATCCATTACTCAGAACAAGTCACCTTAAGCTAAATCTAAAAGCCGGCGTAGGAATGAGTTACCTGACAAAGACATACTATAGCACGAATAAAGACTCCGTAGGAAATACTTTAGCCGGACTTAGCGGCACAAACGGAGCCATTGGCTCCGCCATAAACGTTTATTTTTCAGGAGGGGGAAATATCGAGATTCCTATTTCAAAAGGATTAAGCCTGATGGCAGAATACACCTGGAACCACATGTCGAACGGAAGCGTTGTAACTCCAAACTCAGGATTAAATTTATTGAATACATTTATTGGATTAAAATATTGCCCGAACTACAAAAACACTCACACGCCAGCCAAACAGTATGTCGAATATATCCCCCGGAAATTCAGCCTGGAGTTTATTGCCGCCGGTGGTGTCAGACAACTATATTACAAAGACAATAAAAGTTACCCGATTGCTTCTTTGTCTTTAGCCCTATACCGGCCTCTAAGCAATTTTTACCGAATGGGAATTGGAGTAGACGGATTTTACGACGGAGTATACAACGGAAAAACTCAACTTGAACGTACTTACATAACTTCTGACGAGTTGAAAAACAAAATACGTATAGGTGCTTCCTGGCAACACGAAATTTTGTTTGGTCATTTGACAGCAGGTTTGGGGTTCGGACTATACCTTTATGACCCACTAAAGAATCTATCGCCTTACAACAAAGCAAAAAAAGAAGCTGTACACAAACCTTTGATTTACAAATACAATATTGAAGATGAAGACGGTTGGTTTTACAGTCGGGCAGTTCTCAAATACAGCCTGAGCCAACACTACTTTCTATCAGTGGCTTTAAAAAATCACCTCAAAAAAGCAGAATTCATAGAATGGGGAATTGGATACAAGTTTTAAAGCGTGAAATCAGTGAGCTCGCCAGTAGATTACAGAGGCCGGTTTGCCGAAACCATCGAATCAATTAATAAGGGTATCTCATCTTCATCAATACCATTGGCCAGCAAATAGGACTTATCATCGTTAAACTGTTCAATAAAAATATCCCAATTATTTTGCTGCAACTCCAGACTCTGCTTATAAAAGTCTATTGCCTTAGAAATTTTACGCTGACACCAAGCAATATGCCCGGCATTCAAAAAATCCTGAGCAGTTGGTTCTCTTTCAATCAGCTTTGACACATAGTACTCCGCTTGCGCTATATTTCCGGCAACAAACGAACACCACAAAATGGCTCTCCATACTTTAATGTTTTCATCTCCCAAGGCATCAAGCTTAAAATAAACATTTAAAGCCTCTTTGAATTTTTTCAAGCCTGCAAAACAATGCCCAATCTGCATCAAAACAGAAGATTGATTTGGTTTTAAATAATCGAGCCGCTGATAACATTCCAACGCCTCTTCAAAACGCCCCGATATGCGGTAACAAAATGCCATTTTTTTCACCGTCCAGATATCATCGGGCTGAATCAGATCAGCTTTCAAATAAGCATCTAATGCTTTAGAAAACTGAGAAGTTTGTTGATACAGATAACCTATCTTCTGATAAAGAGCAGCCGTAGGAGTCGAATTAAGCTGAATGTCTTCGAACAATTCTAGAGCCTGAGAATAATGATTTTTCAAAAAATAGTACTCTGCAATATTCGACTTAAATTGGGCATCAGAAGCAAGAATGTCAAACAAATAAGATTTATGCATAAAAAGAGAGAGCGAGAACATATCCGAAAAATCAGCATGCTGCGGATTCAGCTTAAAAAAGCGGAACAAATCCTGAACATACTGCTTCGAAATACCTTTTGCCACTGATTCGGGAGCTAAAACGGCCGCGTCTTTCGACATTTCATCTAGTTGTTCGGCCTCCATCTTAAAAGACTGCTTCAGCATACCGCGCTGCGATTCAGGCATTTGAAGTATACTCAAACAAAATGAATATTTGTCGGAATTACACATCAGGTTATTACCCATAAACGCAGTCAACATACTTTTATCATTGGCAACAAACAAGTCACTAACTTCAGAATACAGAGGATCAAACGGTAAAAACCAATGAGAAAACTCTGCGAAAAACGGAAAACTTTTGAGCAAAGAAAAAGTACTCATATAGACATCAGCACCTTCCATTTGCAATTCACTCAATTCCTTTAGTTTATCAGAAACACCACTCTTATCGAGCATTTCCTGCCACTCCGGATTTTCTTCATTCCAGTCGTCAGCAGCCAGCAAACTATCCGAATCCATCTTATCCCTGAGCATTGGACTGATTTTCATCACCTCGGGCAAAATCTCGTCCTGCATTTTCCGGGTTATCTTTTCAGTTTCCATCGTAGCAACAATTTGGATAATAATATTCTGAAAATTTTCTACTATATGATTATCATCCGCCAGCAACACCAATCTATTTCGAACCGAAGGGAAGTAGGGTAAAAACCGGTTATATTTAGCCAGCACAAAACACAAACCAACCAGAGCACGCTGCCTTACTTGCTGATCGGCAACCTGACAAGCATCAAAAAGCAGAGTCAACTTGCTTTCGTCAAACATTCGCCAAAGATTGAGCGTTAATGCCGAAACCACCATCGACTTCTCGTTAGTGCCGCTGTATGCATCATCTATCAACTGATTAAACAGAGTTCTTTCCTCGGCACGGTAAATCGTTGTCAACCAAAACAGACCAAACAGTTCAATCAATAATGATTCATAGTTTACGCGTAAACGTTTCAACTCTGTGGCATGATTTCCGTCATCGCTTTTCAGCAATTCGGATTGACTATAGAAATATTGTATCGCTGAAAACAATTCGGGAGTGGAATTGTATTTTCGCGTATGTGGGTAATATCGTTTTTGAATATATTCAAAAGATGAGGAATTACGAATCAGCAATTCTTCTCTTAACTCTGAATTCAGTACATATATTTTTGCAACCAGTTTATTATATACCGATTTTCGCTGAGGGTCTTCAACACCCGACACATAGTATTGGAGCAGATAGTTGTAGTTTCGCTTCAAATCGGCTAGCCTGTCTGAATAATCACCAAGCTGCAACTCATTGACCAATTCTTCGGTTTTATCAAAAGCGTGCTGAATCTTTCGCAAAGCCAGAAAGTTCAACGAAGATTTATAAGCAGCCTGAATCTGAGAAGTATTCATATATTTAGACAGTTATTGGATAAAAAAATCACTGATAAGTACAGACGAGAACAACTATTTAATACAAAATGTTTCAACAACAAGGAATTCGACAAAAAGGTAGAACGAGGAATGAGCTACAATCTACATCAACCTACCTTACTTATTCTTACAAGTTGTTCTTCATCTATAATTTTAAGCTTGCGTCCATCCATAGCTATAATATGTTCGTTGACAAAGTTAGATAGCGTACGAATAGCGTTTGAAGTAGTCATATTGGAAAGATTAGCCAAATCTTCGCGGGAAAGATAAATACTGATGGTGGCTCCGTCTTCTTCGAGCCCGTAGTTTTTGCGTAAAATCAACAATGCTTCGGCCAAACGCCCCCGGATATGTTTCTGTGTCAGGTTAACTGTACGGGCATCGGATGCACCAAGATCAGTAGCCATTTCTTCCAGAAAACGATAACAGAAAGCATTATTGTGGCGGAGTATAGACCGAAAGGTATCCGCTTTTAGCATATACACAGTGGATGCCTCAAAAGCCGTAACAGTAGTATTATACGTTTCATTGGCAATGATGGCCCTGTAACCGAAATGTTCACCGGGTTTAAGCATTCGGATGATTTGCGAACGACTTCCGACACCTTCTTTAAATACCTTGACCTTACCACTGGCCAATATCATCATATGTGTGGGTTGCTCGCCCTCACAATGAATCATTTCATTTTTCTTAAAATAATGAACGGTGTAACTATTTCGCAGGAATTGCCTTTCGTCGGGAGTTAAAACATCCCACACGGTAAGAATCTCTTCCAACGGCTTAAGATCGGAAACATGCTTTTTCGCCATAGAATTCGTTAGAAATATGTTTGACAACAGTGTTATAAAGCACAAATTTAGTGATTTTTCGAGAAATAATACAATCCGACAAGAAAAAACATTATTACTGATGAAAAATCGACAAATAACTTTTTAAACAAAGCTTGCTATCATATCAAAACATTTGCAGCCCCAATCAGTTAAACACCTCCACCGAAAATGTTTTTAAATAAAAATTATTACTTTTGCAAAACACTATAATAACAGTATCCCATATGAAAAGAATTTTGTTCTTCTTAAGCATTCTTCTCTACACCCTAAACACCAATGCCCAGCAATTCGCGATGAGCGATTCAGCCGTTGTAAGTTTACTTACCTGCTCACCGGGCGAAGAGGTTTATGCTAAATTCGGACATACAGCCATACGTATTGTTGACAAAAAAAATGCTTTTGACATGGTGTTCAACTACGGCATCTTCAGTTTTGAAACAGATAACTTCTATTACAAATTTATAAAAGGAGAAACTGACTATCAACTGGGCATCTACGACACGGCCAATTTCCTGCCTGAATATGCACAACGCAACTCAATGGTAGTTGAGCAAATTCTGAATCTGACGCCAGCAGAAAAAAAAGAGCTTTTTACCCTATTGATGAAAAACTACGAACCCGAGAACAGAACGTACCGCTATAATTTTATTTTCGACAACTGCGCCACCCGTCCACGCGACAAACTCATGGCGGCACTACATGGGCACCTGAAATTTCAGAAAACCTCCGATGCCAAAACTTTTCGTCAATGGGTGGGAACATACGTTGGTAACGACACATGGCTTAAATTCGGGATAGATCTGGTATTCGGACTTCATGCCGACCGACTAGCCACCGAAAGCGAAAGCATGTTTTTACCCGAAGTCCTGATGACTCAGTTTCAGACAGCCGAAATCAATAGCCGCGATGGTAAAACGGCTAAATTTGTTTCGGAAAGAAAAATTCTGGTACAAAAAACCGATTTAAGCGAGAGCAATGATTCGTGGTTATCCAAACCCATGACCTTTTCAATTTTTTTATTCATTATTGGAACCATAATTACCATATGGGATACAAAAAGAAGGTATTACTACAAGCCCTTTGATGCTGCTTTATTCGGAATTACCGGTCTGGCAGGACTCATTGTATCTTACTTAACATTCTTTTCTGTACATCCGTTGGTTCAGGCCAACTTAAATATACTTTGGCTAAACCCGCTAAACTTAATAGTAGTAGCTTTGTTCTGGATCAGGCGTTTGCGTGTAGCATTGTTTTTCTACCTCATAGTAAACGCTGTGATTCTGTTGGCTGCTTTATTTGCATTTGCACTCTCGGCACAATCAATCAATGTAGCCGCCTTCCCGATTATTATCTTACTACTGATGCGCAGTGTAAGCTGGGTGGCTTTGACCAAGAAAAAGATTTACCGACGAAGAAGATAATTTCTAAAAACACTTATTACAATGGCTAAAACTCTTGCTAAAACTCCAAAACCGCTCCGCTTTGTTGGAATAATTCCCGCCCGCTTCGCTTCTACACGCTTTCCGGGAAAACCGTTGGTGAATATTGCCGGCAAAACTATGATAGAACGTGTATATGAACAGGTATCTAAAGCACTGACTGATGTGTATGTTGCAACTGACGACAAACGAATTTTTGACGCCGTGCTGGCCTTTGGCGGAAAAGCCATTATGACTTCCGATAAACACCGTAGCGGAACCGACCGCTGTTACGAAGCTTTTTCGAAACTCGAAGAGTGGTTTGATGTGGTAATAAATGTGCAAGGCGACGAACCTTTTATTCAGCCGGAACAAATTGCGGAGCTACAAAGATGCTTTGAAGAGCCTGAAACACAAATTGCAACATTAGCCAAGAAGATAACAGAAAAAGACGGGCTCGTTTTTTTGCAAAACCCTAACAATCCCAAGTTGGTAGTGAACAAACAAAATGAAGCACTCTACTTTAGCCGTTCTGTTATACCCTACCGACGTGGTGCAGAACCCGAAAACTGGATTTCACTCCAGCCTTACCTCAAACATGTGGGCATTTACGCTTATCGGGCAGATGTACTCCGCGAACTGACCCTACTCGAACAATCGCCCTTGGAAATTGCCGAGTCACTGGAGCAACTACGATGGATCGAAAATGGCTATCGTATCAAAGTTGGGTTCACCGATGTAGAAACTATTGGGATTGATACTCCCGAAGATCTGGAAAACGTAAAAGAAATGTTTGTTTAAAAATACCGGAACAACGCCGTATTTAGTTTAAAGCAAGCATCTCTATTTACAGGTAAGCACCTGTCATACAAGAATACAAATTACATGTAGTAAGATCGCATCTCTCACATTTACAAATATATTGTGATTTTTCGAATGGATCTTTTAGCTCTCACAATATACATTTTGATTCCTACAATGTACCTTTTAGCTCCTACAATGTATATTCTAATTCCTACAATGTAGCTTGAAGGTCCTACAATGTATATTCTAACTCCTACAATGTAGCTTGAAGGTCCTACAATGTATATTCTAGGTCTTACAATGTAGCTTGAAGGTCCTACAATGTATATTGTAGGTCTTACAATGTACCTTTTAGCTCCTACAATGTATATTCTAACTCCTACAATGTACCTTTTAGCTCTTACAATGTATATTCTAACTCCTAGAATATTTATCTAAGACGGGTTTATTCGGGTCTATTCGGGTCTATTCAATAAACTGTGGGGGGCCATTCAATATCTAAGAGGCATCAGGAAACTACTTCTGCAAAATCGGCAATATGCTCGTCAACGTAAGCAGCAATAAGTGCAGTTTGTTGTTCCTCAATATCGAAATAAATTTCTTCCAGGTCATCAAACACTTCAAAATCTACATACAGCGCATTAAACTCTTCGTCGGTTGTTTCGCGTTCCAGAGCCGTCTTGTTTGGGTCGTAAATTTCTTTTGCTTTATAGATAAGTTTTGCCAACTCTGCCGCACCAAACTGTTTGATGGCTTTAGCAAAAGGATTACCAAATATATAACCTCCGTATCCATTTTGAATAAGCTGTACGAAACCACCATCGCGCATTTCGGTGGTGAAGAAATGCCAGGCCAAAAGGGTGTGCTGACTTCCATTTAGCAAATACATATTATCAGCAGTCAGCTTACCGTCTACCGCCTGTAAATATGCATGGGTAAAAACCTGCAAAAACTCATCCATTCCTTTTTCGGCCGCAGCCGCCAAAGCACTATCTTTAAGCTGTATCATATTGGTGTTAAATTATTGAAACGTTGAATTATCAATGAATAATCTGTCTATATCTGGATTGACAGCACAAAGTTAAGATTAAATATTGATTCTAAAAATCAGAAACAACTGTATAACTGAATATCCCACTTTTACCCAACACTATTTATCACACTCCAGCCGGGTAATATTTCTGAAATGCTCATAAAGTTTCTTTTGCTGAGCTTCAATATTTATATCTGAATGATCAATAGCGTCGTCGCACTGCTTCCAAACTGTAGACCATGCGGATGAGTTTTCTTCCAACAGTTTTTTCCAACCTTTTTTTTGTGAATCGAGCGCTAAATTACAGGCATAGTCGGTCAGATCATCATTGGAATGACTCAGCGAATCGATAATTGCCACATATTTGTGCAGGCAAACCGTATCGCCGACTTTTACATCAGTGCCTACCCAAAACCCGGCCACTCTTTCTTTTTCTATTTTAGTAGGGTTCACCCGCAATGCCTCATTGTTTTTGTACAAAACATAAGTAAGTGCACCGCAAAACAGGTAATTCATTCTCCGCGCATGTGCCCACAAATGCGAAACATTTTGCTGAGTTTTCACCTGCAACATATTCCACAACTGCTCGTTATCGCCCGTATTCGGACTAGTTATATTTGCGTCAATAATAGGAGTGAACGAAATTCGCCCTCCAAAATTAAGCGACTTTACCGAATAGCTGAATGCCCCCACTTCTTTTTCAGCCATACTCATAAACTGCTGCACACAAACCTCAACCTGCCACCCTTTGGGCGAAGTAGCTTTAAAACTCCTTTCCAGAAGCCCTTCATACAAGTTCAGCACCCGTTTGTAGCTTTCAACAGTCCACACGGCCAGATCCAATACCTCATCGTTCAGTCTGACATTAATACCATTCCAGTTCGGAACACTCAACCACTTTATATCTTTGCAATCAGACTCCTGATAACAAACACCGGCTATGCGAGAAACAGGGCACGTATCACCCGAATAATATTCTGCAAAAGTTCCACGCTGACCAATATGCCCATTGGCCAGAGCAAAAAGACTTTCAGACTCTACCTGATTATCCGGTCTGAACCCCTCCTCCACTACATTCCAAACATTTGCTTGCAAATCCTTATCCATAAATTTAGTATCTGAAGTTATTATCCTGTTTACATTAAACTAAATACGAATGCCTTATTTTGAACTCTGTGTATCGTCAACCCACAAAACGCAGATTGCAGCAATCAACAAAAAACATCCGGACATAACCAAGGCATAAATAGCCTGCGAATCAAACAACCGCTTAACGATCGTTCCTCCAAATAACCCATTCACAATTTGTGGTACAGTTATAAATATATTGAAAATACCCATATAAATACCCATTTTACGAATAGGAAGTGCCGGAGCCAATATGGCGTAAGGCATCGAAAGAATACTGCCCCAAGCCATACCTACACCAACCATCGAAAAAATCAAGGTAGTGGGATTCGTCACAAAATAAACCGACAACAACCCCACTGCACCGGCAGTTAGCGATAAACTATGCGTTAACTTACGACCAACAAAATGAGCTACCGTTGGTAAAAACAGCGCATACACCATAGCCACTGCATTATACACCCCAAAGATTATACCCACCCAGTTTCCGGCATCCTGATAAAGTGGCGATTTTACATCTGTCACCGCCAGTCCGTAAACATGCTGTGCCACGGCCGGAGTAGTGAACACCCACATGCCAAACAAGGCAATCCAGGTAAAGAATTGAACCAATCCCAATTGTTTCATCGTTTTTGGCATAGCCACAATATCTCTGAAAATATCCGAGAAGCGAATTGGCTCTACCTCTGCAGGTTCTGCTTGGGGATTAAATGAGGCCATTTCTTCCGGCGAATACTCTTTTGTTGTAAAAACGGTCCAAAGTATCGTTCCAATCATGGCTGCTGCACCAATGTAGAAGGAGAACACTACATTATCCGGAATTCCACCATGAAGAGCCGTTTTTGAAATGCCAAACCATTCGGCTAATACATAAGGTAACCACGAGCCTACAACAGCTCCTATCCCGATCAAAAACGTTTGAATGGAGAAACCCAGCGTACTCTGATCAACCGGAAGCATATCAGCCACCAAAGCCCTAAAAGGCTCCATGGCAACATTGAAAGACGCATCCATAATCATTAAAAAACCGGCTCCAATAAACATAGCCGGCAAAACGCTGGCAAAAACACCGGCATTAGGCATCAACACAAGCGCAATAGAGGCTAATATGGCGCCAGCCAGAAAATAAGGACGCCGACGACCAAAGCGAGTCCAGGTATGATCGGAGTAATGACCTATAATGGGTTGAATAATCATACCTGTTATAGGTGCCGCCAACCAAAACCACGAAAGTTGTTCTATATTAGCTCCAAAAGTTTGAAGAATACGGCTCGCATTTGCATTTTGCAATGCATATCCGAATTGTATCCCCATAAAACCCATGCTCAACGATAAAATTTGGGAAAAAGAAAATTTAGGCTTAATACCCCGCGTTTGGATTTTTGAATTCATAATAAAAAACTATTTAGTAGTTCCCCTGATTATTAGATTTGTTCTCACTATTTTGTTCGTATACTGTCCGTGTGTTTTTCCGTTTATTTTGTCGAGCAATAAAGTGGCCGCATTTTTACCCATTTCATAACCGTGTTGTTCCACCGTACTAAGCATTGGATCGCAAGCCTTTGCCAATTCGCCATCCGAAAATCCAAAAATCGCCACATCTTCCGGAATTCGTAGTTTGGCAGACTTTACGGCATACATAATGCCTGCCGCACAATGGTCGTTAATGGCAAAAAAGCCGTCAGGTCGGTTAGGTTGATCTAAAATTTCGGGGGTAATAATGATGGCTTCTTCGCGTGTATCACACACATAAATCAATGATTCATCTACAGGCAAAGCATATTTACGAAGCGCATCCAGATATCCGTTTTTTCGATTCTTTGAAATTTCCAGATGCAAAGGCGAACTGTAAAATGCAATTCGCTTACAGCCCGTTTGAATCAAATACTCTACAGCTGCAAATGCCCCCGAATAATCATCCACCACCACACGGTCAGTATTAATCCCAATACAGATCCGATCAAAAAAAACAAGTGGAATATCACTATCAATGATATCCTGAAAATGGTCGTAATTGGTAGTGTGCTTAGACAAACTTGCCAAAACTCCTGAAACACGGGTTGCAATCAATGCCTGCGTATTTCGGACTTCGGTTTCATAGTCTTCATTAGACTGGGAGATAATGACATTAAAGCCCTCCTGATTGGCTACTTGCTCAATACCGGAAAGAATAGACGAAAAGAAGTAATGAATTATTTCAGGAACAATAATACCAATAGTGTTATTTCTACTCATACGGAGACTCAAGGCCAAGCTATTAGGCTTATAATTGAAATCTTTCGCATACTTGTTTACACTGTCTTTGGTAGCCTGACTAATATCGGGATGGTTCTTCAATGCCCGCGAAACAGTTGAAGGAGATATATTAAGTTCTCTGGCAATATCTTTAATTGTGATTTGTGTTTTTTTCATACATTATTTTTGCAGTCAAAATAGAATTACAGCTCAAGGTACAATACTGATTATATGATCAGTTACATAATTATCGGATCAAAGTTATTATGCAAATAAAAATATCAGAATAAAAGATAATACAAAAGTAGAATAGATTATCCGAATAAAAAACTTTTTCTCCGAAAAATAAATATCCTCAGCGCAAACGTTTGCATCGAATTTTCGATTTATAATCGGAAAACAGAGATTGCAGATAATTAGTTATCCTCTATTTTTGCCATCATAAAAATAATCAATAACTGTTTCTTAACTTCAATAACGAACAATCAATACGTATAATCGTTAAAGCTACGAATGAGTTATTTATCTTTAACATAATAACAACAAGTTCAACCTTTAAAAAACTTAATGCATGAAGTACAATCACTTTAAGCTCAAATTACGGGCATTTACAGCCGTATTAGTGTTGTTTGTTTTTGGCATCAGTGCCAATGCACAGCACACAACAGTTTCTGGAGTTGTGAAAGATGCTAAAACCGGAGAACCAATCCTCGGTGCAAGTATTCTTGAAAAAGGTACCAATAAGGGTATTATCTCTGATCTTGAGGGAGCATTTTCTATCTCTGCCTCTTCAAATGCAACTTTGGTAGTCAAATATATTGGCTATCGCACAGTAGAAGTTCCTGTTGCAGGAAAAACGAATCTCACCATTTTATTAAATGAAGATGTTGTTGCTCTGGGTGAAGTAGTCGCAATCGGCTATGCGTCCGTAAAGAAAAACGATGCTACAGGTTCAATCACCGCCATTAAACCGGACAAGCTAAACAAAGGGCTTACCACCAACGCGCAAGACATGATAACCGGCAAAATAGCTGGTGTTGTTGTCACCAATGACGGTGGAGCTCCGGGTGGTAAATCGACGATTCGTATTCGTGGAGGATCTTCACTGAATGCCAGCAATGATCCATTGATCGTTATCGATGGTTTAGCCATGGATAATGAAGGTATCAAAGGAGTTGCCAACTTTTTAAGTACTATCAACCCAAATGATATTGAATCATTTACCGTATTAAAAGATGCATCGGCCACTGCTATTTACGGATCAAGAGCATCTAATGGAGTAATTCTGATTAGCACAAAAAAAGGAGTGAAAGGGTCTAAACCTCAGATTTCTTATGATGGAAACATGTCTGTAGGTGTAGTTGGAAAAACATTAGATGTTATGACCGGCGATCAGTTCCGGGCTTATGCCAACCAATTATACGCTGGTCAAACAGACGTTCTATCCAAACTTGGAACCGCTAATACCGACTGGCAAAAGCAGATCTTTCAGACTGCAATTAGTCACGATCACAACATTAGCGTTACCGGCGGACTAAAAAACATGCCATACCGCGCCTCATTTGGCTATACCAATCAAGACGGAGTCATCAAAACATCAAATTTTGAACGTTATACAGGAGGCATAAATCTTAATCCATCCTTTTTTGATGACCATTTAAAAGTTTCATTAAATGCCAAAGGAATGTACGTGAAGAACCGATATGCCGACACCGGTGTAATTGGTGCTGCGGCCTCTATGGATCCAACACAACCTGTAACGTCAAGTCAAGACATTTACACAAATCATTTTGGAGGTTACTGGCAATCATATTCCACGAACAAAGATGGATCTTTTAAAGGAATGAACTCATTAGCAATTGCCAATCCGGTTGCTACGTTAAACCTTAAAAGAGATATAGCTCATTCAAAGGATTTTATTGGCAACGCAGAATTCGATTATAAAGTACATTTTTTACCTGAACTTCGGGTGCATTTATCATTAGGAACAGAAATGTCGAATGGTAAGCAAGATTTGTACACTCCTACAACAAATGCCAGCGATAATTTACAGGGACGTACAGGTAGCGAAGAAATTACGAAATACAACAAGTCGCTTACTTACTATATGGATTATGCTAAAGAAATCGGGATTCATAAATTTGATGTTATGGCTGGTTACGAATGGCAACATTTCTACCGCAGTAAGAGCAACAAATATACTGCCTTGGATCTTACGAGCAACGCAACCTCAGATGTATTTAAAACCGAAAGCTATTTGGTTTCTTTCTTTGGTCGTGCAAACTATACTTTGTTAGACAGATACTTGTTGACAGCCACATTGCGTGACGATGGTTCTTCTCGATTTGCATCTGGAAATCGATGGGGATTATTCCCATCAGCTGCCTTGGCATGGAAAATAAACGAAGAGGGTTTTATGAAAGACAATTCTATCTTCTCTGATTTAAAACTTCGTTTGGGATATGGTATCACTGGTCAACAAAACATTAACAGTGGAGATTATCAGTACATCACATCGTATATAACTAATATTGAAGGAGCACTTTACCCTATTGATGGAACTTACACCCAAACTTACCGACCAAGTCCTTTCAACACTAAATTGAAATGGGAAACTACAACCACATACAATGCCGGTTTGGACTGGGGCTTTTTAAACAATAGAATAACAGGATCTATAGATGGATATTATCGTAAGACAGACAATCTGATCAGCCAGGTAAATGTTGCTGCAGGTACTAACTTTAGTAACATTGTGACTCAAAACATCGGATCTCTTGAAAACAAAGGCATCGAATTTTCTGTAACCGGGAAAGCAGTAAACACAAAAGATTTAACTTGGGACATTAGTTACAATGCAACTTACAACAGCAACAAGATAACTAAATTAACCGGATCTGGAAGTATAGCCTATGTTACAGACAGAGGTATTTCTTCTGGAACAGGAAACTACATCCAAGCGCAGTCAGTAGGTTTCCCTGCATATTCTTACTACGTGTACGAACAAGTTTACGATGCAAATCACAAACCAATTGAAGGACTTTTTGTAGACAGAAACGGAGATGGAAAAATAAACGATGCTGATCGCTATTATTATCATAATCCTTGTCCTGCAGTAACCATGGGGCTTTCGTCTAAAATAGTTTACAAAAGCTTTGATTTGGGAATTTCATTGAGAGCTAGCTTAGGTAATTACGTATATGACGATGTAGATGCTAATAAAGCTAATATTGGATCTAACGGTGTATATGCAGCCTCAGGGTTTTTTATGAACAAGCCATCGTCAGCTATGCAAACAAATTTTGTAGGAAAGACAAATTGGTATTTTTCGGATTATTATGTACAAAATGCATCATTCCTCCGTTGCGACAATATTACCCTAGGTTATTCTTTCAAGAATTTATTCAAGGTAATATCCAGTGGTCGTTTATCGGCAACTGTGCAAAACCCATTTGTAATTACGAAATACAAGGGATTAGATCCTGAAGTATTTACTGGAATTGATAACAACATCTATCCTCGACCAATTATGACAGTGATTGGATTAAGCCTTAATTTCTAATTAACCTATTAAAAATTACAAATTATGAACGTAAGACACAATAAAATAATGATCACGATTCTGTCGGTTATATTTGGTATCAGCCTGACATCGTGTGTAAATGATTTGAACGTCACACCTATTGACCCTAGTTCAATTCAGACTTTTAATCAAGATGCTGTATTTGCAAAGGTGTATGCTTCTTTGGCTTTGTCTGGTCAACAAGGACCTGCTGGTAAAGGTGACTTAGCCGGAGTAGACGAAGGAACTTCATCCTTTATCCGATTAATCTTTAATTTGAATGAACTTTCTACCGACGAAGCTATCTGCTCATGGGGTGATCCTGGCGTTCCTGAATTGAACTTCAATAAATGGACTGCATCTCATGATCAGGTAAATGGTATCTACGCCCGCTTTTACTTTGGTGTTTCACTGAGTAATCTGTTCTTGCAGCAAACAACTGCTCTAACAGATGCAAAATCAGTTAAGCAACGAGCCGAAGTCCGTTTTCTGCGTGCGTTGAATTACTATTATTTAATGGACTTATTTGGGAATGTCCCTTTCACAGATATAGTATCGCTGAATCCTCCAAAACAAATGAAACGTGCAGATCTATTTGCATGGATTGAATCTGAATTGAAAGCGATCGAACCGGATATGGCTGCACCTCGGTCAAATTCTTATTATCGGGTAGATCAAGCTGCAGATTGGTTACTTTTAGCACGACTGTACTTAAATGCAGAAGTTTACACCGGTACAGCTCGCTGGGCTGACGCTAAAACATACGCAGACAAAGTAATGAAGTCCAGTTATAAATTGAACCCTAGTTATGCACAACTATTTATGGGCGATAATGCCGGAACTTTTGACAATTCTACAAACACAGCTCCACAAGAAATCATTTTCCCGATAGCATGCGATGGTGTGAAAACACAGAGTTATGGAAATTCGCTCTTCCTTATTGCATCCACACATAATTCCGGAATGCCAACATGGGGCACTTCTGAAGGATGGGCAGGTAACCGGGCACGTGCTGCTTTAGCAAAAAAATTCTTTCCAAATGGGATAGCTAGTGGCACAGATTTATCAAAGTTAACTGCAGCAGATGGCGATAAAAGAGCCATGTTCTTTGGATGGGATATTGCCGATAGTAAATCTACTGATCCTATGACGATCTTAAATACTACGATGTTTAAACAAGGATTATCTGTAGCTAAATTTACCAATGTTCGTTCTGACGGAGCTCCTTCGAATGATCTGAAATTCACCGATACTGACGTACCTTTCTTTCGGGTTGCAGAAGCCTATCTTACCTACGCGGAAGCATCATTACGCTTAAATGAGAGCCCTGCAATCGCCCTTAATGTTGTAAACCAGCTACGCGACAGAGCGAGTGGAAGTGCCCCTGCTTTAACAAGCATTACTTTAGATAAGCTTCTTGACGAATGGTCACGCGAATTCTACTTCGAAGGTCACCGCCGTATGGATTTAATCCGCTTTGGAGATTATGGTGGAAGCGATTACACCTGGGACTGGAAAGGTGGCACCGCCAACGGAACCAAGTTTAGTTCAATTTATAACTTGTACCCAATCCCTACAACGGATTTAAATGTGAATCCAAATTTAATTCAAAATCCAGGTTACTAATCATCATACAATTTACAACTTATAAAATAGTAACAATATGAAAAGATTTAATATATTATTTATTGTTTTACTCGGCATACTTGGATTCACATCTTGTGAAGCGAGTAAAGATCCTGTGATTAACTCTGCGGCTCTTGACGGGAGTATTAGCTTTAAACTCAATCAGCCTCGTTATGCAAATTATGTACTGGAAGATGCCATTTCCACAAAAGATTTGGATTCTCTTACTTGCGTACAGCCTAATTACGGGTTTACTGCTGCTGTAACCTATACCACTCAGGTTTGCTTTGATAGCAATTTTTCGGATGGTACTTACCAAAGCTTACCAACATCTGTAAACGGTGAAAAAGTAGGGGTAAACGTAAAGGAAATGAACAAAGCAATCGTTTCACTGTATGGAAAATTACCAAATCCAATAGTGGAGAAAACAGTTTATGTAAGGCTTAAAGCTGTTGTTAGCGATGCAAGTTACTCTGCGATAAAAGACAGTTTAATTGTAAAACCGTTGTATTCAAATGCTGTAAAGCTAAAAATCACCCCATATGAATTCCCATTATTTCCGTACACCGATCCATCTATTACTTTAAGGCCTTGGTATATTGTTGGTTTAGGAAACAATTGGGATAACAGTAAGGCTGGATTAGGAGCTTCGTTGATTCCATTAAGTCCCGTTGCCGGTAATAAATATGATTTAAATGGAGATGGAGAATATACCTACACCGGATATTTCTCGGCAACTACCAGCTTCAAACTCATTCGCGATATCGGAGCTTGGTCACCATCTTGGGCTATGACAGGTGGCGTTCTTAAACTTAGCGGAGCGGATAATATCACAGTACCAACTAGCGGATACTATACAATTTCTCTAAATTCAATAGACAATACTTTGACTATGGTCGCCACAACAGTTACTCCAAAAAGCTATGGTTCAATGGGATTAGTCGGAGCCTTTAATAATTGGCCAGATGTAGGTGGCGATATGGTACTAACCGCTAATACAAATACCCAAAGCCACATTTGGTACACCAATCAGACTTTCAGTTCGGCTGCTGGTTGTAAATTTAGAGCTAATGGTAATTGGACTGTAAACTGGGGTGCAGGAACATTCCCTTATGGAATAGGAACAAATAATGGTAGTGATATTCCTTACAAAGAAGGGAAGTATACTATCATATTAAATGATATAAATGGTTGCTATTATTTCATCAAACTATAGAAATATATGAGTACTGCCATTAGAGCAGTACTCATTAAAAACAATTAATTAGTCATTATAAAATAATTCAAAATGAAAAAGACAATTAAATATATAGTTGCACTGGCTGTCGGTTGTTCTATTTTCGCCTCTTGCGAAGATCCCTATGCAAACCAGACAATAACAAAACCAGGCGTCAATGACCAACTCTCGCTGCAGGATACCACCGGATTCGTTGCTACCCTGAAACAAGCAAGCATTACTATACTTCCGGCAAATTTAAATGATAGTTTGTCCATAATTACTTGTACGTCTGTTCCGACACTTGTGGACTCACTTGCAAAAGCTTCTTATAAACTTCAGTTTTCTAATACAGCAGACTTTGTATCCTATCACGTTATTCCATTTACGTTTAATGGGAAAGCTGGTTCTGATTTTAAAGTCAACTATAAGAATCTGAATGACACGCTGTTCTTTATGAATAGCACTTCGGGGCAACGTGACGTTTATGCAAGGGTATTTGCTTATGCTACTAAGGGTGGATTAAAAACATTGATAAGAGCCATTACGCTTAAATTCCAGGCAACTCCGATTCCGATGAAAGCTTATACAGCTGTCACTCCACGCCCATGGTACATTGTTGGTTTGGGAGGCCATTGGGATAACTCGAATGCAGGTTTGGGTAGTTCGCTAGTTCCGTTGAACGTTGTCAGCGGAAATAACTACAACGATAATGGTGACGGTAAATTCACTTATACCGGTTATTTCAAGGCATCCGATTCCTTTAAATTAATTCGTGATATTGGTGTCTGGACTCCCTCATGGGCAATGACTAGCGGAGTTCTTAAGTATAATGGAAACGATAATATAAGTGTTGCAGCCGACGGATATTACACTATCACGCTGAACTCCATTACAAATACTTTATCTATAGTTTCAACTACTGCACCAAAAGCAAGTTATACATCAATTGGATTAATCGGAGGTTTCAACGGTTGGGGTACTGATGTTGTCATGACTCCTTCTCAATCATCAAACAATCACACTTGGTACACAACTCAGACATTTGCTGCAGATGGAGGTTGTAAATTCAGAGCTGACGGAGCATGGACAACAAGCTGGGGAGGCGACACATTCCCAATTGGAATGTCAGGAGGAGATATTCCGGCAAAAGCGGGAACCTATAAAGTGCTGTTCAACGACATCGATGGTTGTTTCTATTTTATCAAACAGTAATAACAACAAATTAGAATCAATGGGAAAGTCTGGACTAATATAGTTCAGACTTTTCTTTCAATTGAAACATCAGTTAGCTCTATTTCAAAATACATTAAATAGCTAATCAAACAAGTATATGAAAAAAACTACTCTCACCTTGCTGGTATTGCTACTCACAGTTACAACCCGGGCTCAGATTATTACCACCTCTCCGACTTTTGTAACTCAAAGTAGCGGAACCAGCATAGATATAATTTATGATGCCTCACTTGGAACAGCCGGTCTGAAAGACTACGCCGGAATAGACGGAGTTTATGCGCATACCGGTGTTATAACTACGGGTAGTAGCACTAGTTCCGACTGGAAACATGCTCCAACCTGGGGAGATAATTCTGCCAAATACAAAATGACTTCGCTCGGAAACAACAAATGGAAGCTAACCATTACCCCAGACATGGCTACTTATTATAACCTAACAGCTGGAGAAGTAGTTACTAAAATGGCTTTTGTATTCCGAAACGGAACTTCCACCAAAGAGGGTAAAGATACGGGGGGTACTGATATCTTTGCAAATGTATATCAAGCAGGACTAAATATTTCTTTTACAAATCCGACTGCAAATCAAACTGTAGCTGCAGGTACTGCGATGAATATTCAATTTAGCTCATCACTGGCTGCTGATCTGAATTTATTGATTAATGGTACAAGTGTGCAAACTGCTGCATCAGCTACCAGCATGAGCTATTCATACAGTTTTGCAACAGCCAATAACTATACAATCATTGCTCAGGCAAGTCTCAATGGAGTAACTGTTGCCGACACCGTTCAGGTATTTGCATCGGAAGCAGTAACAACTCAGGCCAGACCCGCGGGCGTAACAGATGGAATCAATTACACCGACAATACCACTGCCACATTAGTGTTGTACGCTCCGGGAAAAAGTAATGTATTTCTGATTGGAGACTTCAATAACTGGACCCAGCTGAATTCTTATCAACTGAAAAAAGACGGAGACTATTGGTGGATAACTCTCACCGGACTTACTCCCGGTAAATTGTACGGTTTCCAATATCTGGTGGATGGGACATTGAGAGTAAGTGATCCTTATACACAAATGGTTTTGGATCCATGGAACGATAAATACATTAATCAGTATTACACGATCTATCCGAATTTACCATCCTATCCCACCGGAAAAACCAATGGACTGGTAGCAACTTTGCAAACAGCTAAGACCGCTTATAACTGGGAAGTTCCTGCATTCACTATGCCGTCGCGCGAAAATACGATGATTTATGAACTATTAGTTCGCGACTTTACGAAAGAGAAATCATTGGAAGCTGCAATCACCAAACTGGATTATCTGAAGACTTTGGGTATTACAGCAGTTGAACTTATGCCCGTTACTGAATTTGACGGAAATGATAGCTGGGGCTATAATCCAAGCCATTACTTTGCACCGGATAAAGCCTATGGTTCGTCGGATATGTATAAGAAATTTATTGACGAATGCCACAAACGTGGAATCGCCGTAATTTTGGATATGGTATTTAATCAGGCTTCCGGACTTTGTCCTTTTGCCATGCTGTACTGGGATTCGGCAAACGGGAGACCTGCAGCCAATAATCCATGGATGAATCCCGTAGCACCACATCCGTACAGTGTGTTTAATGACTTTAATCACAGTTCAACTTTTACTAAAGAATATTTCAAACGCGTATTGCAATACTGGATTACAGAATATAAAGTGGATGGTTATCGTATGGACCTGACTAAAGGTTTTACTCAGAATTCCAGTACGGAAGCTACTGCCAGCAATTATGATCAGTCACGCATTGACAACCTGACAACTTACTACAACGCTGCTAAGACGGCAAAAAGCGATGTGATGTTTATCCTTGAACATTTCTGCAGCAGCAATGAAGAAACTGTATTGGCGAACACTGGCATGTACTTATGGCGAAATGCGAATTCCGCTTTCTCTCAATCGGCCGAAGGCTCTCAAACCGGTAGTGACTTTGGAGCATTGAACACTACACCTCGACAATGGGTCGGTTATGCCGAAAGCCATGACGAAGAACGAAACTTCTATAATGCTAAAGTATCCGGACTGGGGACCCTAGCTACCGACTCGATAGCACGCTTAAAACGGGTACCATTGAATGTTGCCTTCACAACTTTAGTTCCCGGTCCTAAAATGATCTATGAGTTTGGTGAAATGGGCTATGACTACTCCATCAACTCTCAGGGAGGACGAACTAACGCTAAACCATCGGCCTGGGATTGGCTGAACCTTGCTCATCGGAAGGCTGCTTCGGATGCATGTGCTAAAATCATAACACTGCGAAAACAATATTCTACAGCTTTTACAAACGGAACATTCAACCTGAATATTGCAACTGCCGACTGGAATGCCGGACGACGAATAGCACTGACACACGCCGATCTGAATATGGTTGTACTCGGTAATTTTAATGCATCAGCAACAATAACTGCCACCACCAACTTCCCTAAAACAGGAATTTGGTATAACCTACTTACCGGAGAGCAGATCAATGTCACTAATACGGCTATGACTATCAGCATGCCGGCAGGAAGTTTACTGATATATACAGATCGGGTAAGCAACGTGAGTACCGGCATAAACGATACTCCGGCTCAGAACTCAACAAGCGTGTTTCCAACCGAGACAACAGATAAGGTTTATATTACCACTCCCGGAACTATGACAAAAGCAACTGTTTACAATATGCAGGGTTCCAAACTAAAAGAGGTGACGAACACGAATGAAATCAGTTTACAAAATCTTGGTACCGGCATTTATATCTTAGAAGTCAACACATCGGAAGGTAAAAGTATTCATCGGATTATAAAACAATAAACTCTTGGTAAGTGCATGCTCGAAATTAGTTTATATTATGTTGATAGGACCCTAATTAGCTTCGCTTATCTTCAATTTCCCTAAAGGGAACTTTTGCCGAGTAAAAATGTTGATTTTTTTCGCGCATATCGCACTTCGGTAGCCTCCGCCATTTATCCCGATAATATCGGGAGGGGGTTGGGGGCAGTTAATACAGTGTTACTTTATAAACCAATTCATGGCACATACTTATATCAAACTACATTTACAAAAAAGGACCGGCTCTTTACAGAACCGGTCCTTCTTATTTTGTTTACAGATTACTTCTTTCGGAGTTGCTCCAATGCAGTTTTTACGGTTTTGTCATCCTTGTAAAGTAGCGGATAGAAACCCTGATCGCCTATGCTGCTTCTGGATATATAAGCTTTCAGTTGCATCAGCAGGAATCGTCTCGAGATATTTATCTGCTTCGGATTAGCAGCCACACCCTTGGTAGCAGCAAAGCGAACAAACTCAGGCAACAGATTCTGACCATCCAAAAATTTATCCATCTGCTGCCAGCTTTTATTAGCTTTCAGCTTATCACGATTTTTGTCGACATACTGAAATGCGAACTGATACAAATAACCATAATTGACTACCTTGTTCAGATAAGGAGTATATTCCGATGTATCGCGTGGCACAAATATGTCGGGCATTATTCCGCCGCCACCATATACAGTTCTGCCACCAAAGGTTTTATATTTGGTTTTGTGAGACGCATGTATACTGTCTTTACTATCAATCTCGCCATGCATATAGCGTTTCACAATATCCATCTCATAATCCTGCGATTTACCTTTTACATACGGTTTTTGTATGCTACGGCCCGAAGGCGTATAATAACGTGCCACGGTGAGGCGAATAGCCGACCCGTCAGACAAGTTCATTTGTTGCTGAACCAATCCTTTTCCAAATGACCGACGACCAATGATCATTCCTCTGTCATTATCCTGAATAGCTCCTGAGAAAATCTCACTCGCCGAAGCAGAGAACTCGTCAATTAAAACAACAATAGGCATTTTGATGCAGCTTCCTTTTCCATCCGAACGGGCTTCGGAACGTGGATATGCTTTTCCTTTCGAATATACAATCATGCGTCCTTCAGGCAAGAATTCATTCACCATATTGATAGCCTGATCCATAAATCCACCGCTATTTTCGCGTAAGTCAATGACAAACTTCTTCGCTCCCTGGTTTTTCAACTTAGCAATAGCATCCAAAAACTCGGAATAGGTGGTGGCCGCAAATTTACTTACCTTGATAAATCCAACCTGCGGTTCAATCATATAGGCAATGTCCACCGAATTTACCGGAATATCACCGCGTGTGATGGAATAATGCAGAATTTCACGTGTTCCGTGGCGACGGATTCCCAGTTTTACTTTTGTTCCTTTCTTGCCACGCAGTTTCTTCATCACCTTCTCGTTGGTAATCTTCTTGCCCACAAAAGAGGAATCGTTTACCTGCACAATCCGGTCACCAGCCAACAGACCCACTTTTTCCGAAGGTCCGCCATTGACTATAGCCACAATACTGATAGTGTCATTTTGTATATTAAACTGAACTCCAATACCGCTAAAGCTGCCTTCCAACTCACTGTTCACGTCAGCCAGGTCGGAAGCCGGAATATATACCGAATGCGGATCGAGCTTCGAAGCCAGATCAGTCATCACTCCTTCCGTCAGCTCTTTCATGTTCATCGTATCCACATACTGCGAATTGATGATAGAAAGCAATTCATCCACCTTACTGTGACCCGACATCATTCGGGACAATCCTCCGTTTGCCCTTCTTGCCAGCAAGTTGCCTAGAAACAAACCACTCAGAATGGAAAGAAATATAATCAGAACCAGAAAGAAATTCTTTTTATTCATAAAACTATTTTTCAAATACTATTTAAAAAAGGTACTAAGTAAGTAATCATTGTCGTCCAGTAAAAGCAGTAGATTCTTCGCTTTGCTCAGAATGACAGATTATTACATTGTCTTTGTTTGGGATGGGTAGGTTGGCGGCTTCGCCGCCAACCTACCCATCCCAAACGTAAAACATTGATTGTCATTTCGAACGAAGTGAGAAATCTCTCACAAAATTTCATATATAAAGTTTACCGGACAATACTGATCAATATTAATTAATGATATGTTTCTTGTAGGCTATTCAGATAAACATCTTGCAACCAATCTTGTAACTCGTAACTATAAACTCGTAACTATTTCTCTATCTCCTTGTCCAGATAAACGAGTTCAATACCCGCACGTTCCAACAATTCCACGCCATCCATGATGCGGTACTTTTCACCATACACCACCCTTTTTATGCCGGATTGAATAATGAGTTTGGCACACTCTATACAAGGCGAAGCAGTTACATACAGCGTAGCGTTATCGCTACTATTATGCGAACGAGCTATTTTACTGATTGCATTGGCTTCGGCATGTAGCACATAAGGTTTCGACACGTTATTCTCATCCTCACACACATTCTCGAACCCCGAGGGAGTTCCGTTGTAGCCATCGGAAATAATCATCTGATTTTTCACCAGCAATGCTCCCACCTTACGGCGTTCGCAGTACGAGTTTTCGGCCCAGATGCGAGCCATGCGCATATATCGGTTATCTAATAATTCTTGTTTTTCAGCCATCTTTTTTACTCACTTCGTTCGCGTTATTTGCTTCGCGATATTAATTGATATTAGCTCACTGCGTTCGCGATAGTTGCCTGCGGCGATATTAATTGATATTTGCTCACTACGTTCGCGATATTAGCTTCGCGATATTAATTGATATTAGCTCACTTCGTTCGCGTTATTTGCTTCGCGATAGTTGCCTTCGGCGATATTAGCTTCGCGATATTTATTGTTATTTGCTTCGCGTTATTACTACTTACCACCAACTACTTACTACCAACTACTTACTACCGACTACTTACTGCTTACCGCTTACTGCTTACTTTTTCAACAGTTCTTCCGCAAATTCAATCAGGTTTACGCCTGAGAAATTACCGGAGGTCATCAGCAGCAGGGCTGAGTTATCGTAATTAAATTCGCGGAGCTTAGCCTGCAAAGCTTCCGAATCGGTAAATACCGTCAGATTTGTTCCACCAAAGGCCTGTTGCACCTGTTCGGGTTTAATTTCTTTTAATCGTTTATGTTGAATCACTTCCGGATTATAATACACAAAAGCCACATCGGCCTCGGCCATACAGTCGGCATACTGAGGCAAGAAGTCCTCAGTCAGGCTACTGAATGTATGCAACTCCATACAAGCCACTAATTTTCGATCCGGATATTGGTGTTTCACGGCTTTCACCGTAGCTTTGAGTTTCGATGGCGAATGAGCAAAATCTTTAAACGCTACCGACGATGCAGTTTCCACAATCTTTTGCAAGCGATTGGAAGCTCCCGGAAATTCCGAGATCACCGAATAAAACTGTTCGTCGGTTACTCCTATCTGCCTACAAGCAAGGCGAGCCGCATCCATATTCTGCAGATTATGTTCTCCAAAAACTTTCAGCGGAATTTTTCCATATTTAGTGATCAGACTGGTAACACCATCATTCACTTCGTATTTTGGTGTATTATATGGAAAAGGAACAATGTCGCGACGCAAATGTTCAGCAATCTCATTCAGGTTTTTATCACCGTCAAAATAAATCAAGCGTCCCTGCACTTCCATCAGGTCTACAAACTTTTTAAATTGCTCCACATAATTCTCAAATGTAGGAAACACATTGATATGATCCCAGGCAATACCTGTAAGTACGGCAATATGGGGTTTGTAGAGGTGAAACTTAGGACGACGGTCGATGGGTGACGTCAGGTATTCATCCCCTTCGAACACCGCAATGCGCGATTCGTACGACAGCTTTACCATATTATCAAAACCCTCTATTTGGGCGCCAACCATATAATCGGCATCAATATTAAGTTGCTTCAACACAAACAAAATCATAGCCGTAGTGGTAGTTTTACCATGACTCCCTCCTACTACAATACGCGTTTTGCTGCGGGTTTGCTGATAAAGATATTCGGGGAACGAATAAATTTTTAGTCCCAGCTGTTTGGCACGAATCAGCTCCGGATTATCTTCGGTGGCATGCATACCCAGAATAACGGCTTGCAAGCCTTTGTGAATCCGTTCGGGAAACCAGCCTAATTCCTTTGGCATCAAACCGTGCTCTCTCAGCCTGCTTCGCGACGGTTCGAAAATTTCATCATCCGAGCCTGTTACTTCAAAATTGTTTTTCTTACTGATTGCGATGGCTAAATTGTGCATAGCAGCTCCGCCGATGGCGATAAAATGAACTCGTTGCATAGGATTGTATGATGAATGTTTTTACTTATTTTTGTCAGCTGTTTTATTGAATCGCAAATGTACTAAAAAGTTCGCCAAATTCATAAAATTTTAATGCTCATTAATCTACTTAGTCTACTTATTCAACCTATTAACAAAATAACTTCCAATGATATTACACTCTATAGAAGCCGGCACTTTACTCGTCGACGGTGGTGCTGCCTTTGGCGTAGTGCCCAAAAAAGTCTGGAAAAAACGCTACACATGCAACGACGATAATTATTGCCAGTTCACCATGCGATGCCTGCTTATCGACACCGGCGACCGACGCATCCTTATCGACAACGGAGCCGGCGACAAACAACTGAAATACCTCAAACATTACGGATTTCGGGATGTGATAAACTTCGAAACGGAACTAAACAAATTGGGATACAGCTGCGCCGATATTACCGACATGGTGTTTACGCACCTGCACTTCGACCACTGCGGAGGATCAACCCGATATAACGCCGACAAATCGAAAGTCGAACTGGTTTTTCCCAATGCCACGCACTGGGTGGGCGAAGCGCAGTGGAACAACTTTTTGCAGCCCAATGTGCGCGAAGACGACTCCTACTTTCCCGAAAACATGCTGCCCGTGTTCGAGGCCGGAAAGCTAAAACTCGTTACCGAAAATCGGTTTATCTGCCCCGAAGTGGAAGTGCGCCTCTTCAACGGACACACCGTGGGGCAACTCGTACCCTATATCCACCGCAGTGATGTGACTTTTGTGTATGTAGGCGATGTTATTCCGGTGGCCGCCAACGTACCCCTGGCCTGGGTATCGTCCTACGACGTTCAGCCGCTCCGGTCGATGGAAGAAAAAAAGATCCTGCTCGACGAAGCTGCTGCCAAACATCAGATACTCCTCTTTGAGCACGACGCCTACAACGAGTGCTGCACCGTAGCCACACAATATAAAAAGCACAAAGTGGAAAAGACATTTAGCTTCGACAGCGTACGTGTTGATGGCGCAAAGTTATGATCAGTATCTTAGTTGACCACTACAACACTAAAAGCAAAGAGAGGATGATCCCCAAAGAATCATCCTCTCTTTATTTTATCCTCTCTCTTATTTCAGACTTACCAAATGGCTCCGCATATCCTGCGACAAATCATTTATATCCATAATTTTCAGGGTTTGTCCCTTATCAGCTGTTGTGCCTGTTGCGTTAGTCGCCGTTAAAGGCTCGTCAATATAATTCATATCCAACCGGTACATAGCACCTGTTGCCGGGTCAACAATCAACAAACCGATTATTCCACCAAAAATAATATTTCCAAAGTACCACCCATTCAACGAACATCTTACCGGAATTGTTTTTTCGGCATAGCCAGGCATTGTGAGTTTAATCATATACGATTCGCTAGCAAAAAAGCCCGCTCCCGATTTCAGCAGCAACGTAGCAGGAGTTTGTCCTGTGAATACCGAAACTCCCCGTCGGTTTATAATCTGCACTTGTGCTCCGGCAGGTGTTGTTTTTACAGTTAAAGGCCATTTGCTCGAACTTACAATGGAAGCGCAGCTGGTGAAAGTGATAACGATAGCAATAAATGCAATTGTCTTGGTAAAAATTTTCATGTTGTAAAATTGATTATTATGTCCTACTCTATAAGCTTTTCGGTTCCGCTATTCTATTTTTATAAATGTATTATCCAATCACTTTTCGATCACTATAAATCCCCTACGGGGAATCATCATATCCTAGATTCTTTTCTATGGTTATATATCTCCTACGGAGAACCTTCTACTCTTCAAAAATTTCTTTCAGCACTCTATCCTGATCTTTTTCATTTTCTTCAGAATAGCCTCCCCATTTAGCAATAATTTTTCCTGTTTTGTCAATCAAAATATATTGTGGAATTGAATTAGTAGGATACTTATCGCTTATATTCTCAGGATTAATATAACCTTGCGAAGCTTTTTCTAGATTCTGCACCGTTGCAACCTGATACCAGTGAGAGATATCATGTTTTTTTACAGCAGCTAGCCAGTCTTGCTTCGAATCATCTTTCGTAATGCTTATTATCTCTAGCCCTTTATCGTGATATTTTGTATAAAGAACCTTCATATGCGGAATACCTTTAACGCATGGGGCGCACCAACTCGCCCAAAAATCCAGTAATACATAACTTTTCTCCCTAAAATCAGAAAGTCGTATCATCTTTCCATTTATATCCGGCGTATTAAAATCCGGTGCCACTTTTCCAATACGAGTGTTTTTATCTTCACTTGTTTTAATATAAAGATCTGTTTCTCTGCCAGCAGTACTTAATCTTACGTTCTCAGCCATATTGTCGAAAATGATTCTAGCTGAATCTGGAGTCATTGATCTAAATATTAATAAATATACAAAACTTTTATCAACAACAGGTTGAAAAGAATTAGGATGAGATTTTATATAGGCAATTCTTTTTTTTACAAGCAAAGCAAATACTGAATCGTACTGTTCAGAGAGTGATTTTTGCTCATCTATCAGTTTTTTGTAATTCGTATCTGTTTCGGGTATATTTTTTATTTGTTGAGCTATTTTTTCAGTTTGTTCATAAAGTCTACCAACCAGATCATTAAGTTCTTTTGAGTCAAGCAAAAATTGCTCCTCGTCTTCCTGCACTTTAGATCCTTTTAAAACAAATTTATCGGGTCTTGTTTTGGGAACATATAACTCCATTTTTGCAGGTTCAATATACAAGGTGATTTTAATATCAGCTATCTTCAATTCGGCATTAATAGGTTCTTTCAATTCTCCTTTAAACTGAAAATGGCCTTCTTTGATTTCCGAAGTATATTTTTGCTCTTTAAACTGATTACCAATAAATGTCTTGTAAGACAACACAGCATTACCCGAACTCACACCATCCACCTTACCCTTTAGCGTAAACCGATCGGCCGCAACAACGGTATTCGCAACAAGCAATGCCAATACCACAAAAGAAATGAGTTTTTTCATACTGTTCTATTTGAATTAAAGTTATAATTTTACTGTTCAGCAATATTGCTGTTCATCCCCTGACGGGGAATCATCACATCCTAACATTCTTTTCTATGGTTATATATCTCCTACGGAGAAATGCTCCTAAATTTCTTTTCCCCACAGGGAATATAACCATAGAAACACCTATACATCCATTTCCCGTAGGGAATATATATCAATAGAAACATTTATTCAATGCACCCATTCCCCGTTAGGGGATTTATAACTGAACGACTCGAAAACTACTCTATCGGTTTATATATGTATCTTTCGTCAAATTCGATTTCAAACAATTTCAACAACTCTACATATTCTTCAATAAATGTCCGTTTCTTGTGATGTTCTTCTTGTTTTTCAATATAACCGGCAATACTTGGGATCTGCGACTTTCCGTAACTAAACACCCCAAAACCTTCTTGCCACGAGAACTTGCCCGCAACAAATCGATTTTCATTTATCCATAGCGACGAACTTTGCTTTACATCATGCATTAAATCCGAAGGCGCCTGTTTTGGGTTCATGCTTACTAGTGCATGTACATGATCTGGCATACCATTGATAATATACGCTTTGTTACCTTTGTTCGATATAACCCCACTCATGTATTTATATAAATCTGCTTGCCATTTGGGGCTTATTAATGACATTCGGTTTTGAACTGCAAAAACGAAATGTAGATAAATTTGTGAATATGTATTTGCCATAGAGATTTCGTTTATCCCTGATAGGAAATTTATAATTTGTTTTTTATGAGCCATTCATCCCCTAACGAGGAATCATTACATCCTACATTCTTTTCTATGGTTACACTTCTCCTACGGAGAAATACTCCTAAATTTCTTTTCCCCGCAGGGAAATAAACATTCCTAGAAACATCTACGCAACTATTTTTCCCGTAGGGAATATATATCAATAAAACACTTCGCAAGACAAACATTTCCCCGTAGGAGATTTACAATTAATTGTGCCGTTTTACAATCATCATCCCTGAATATAAATCCCCTACGGGGAATCGTCATATCCTACATTCCATTTCTATGGTTATATATCTCCTACGGAGAAATACTCCTAAATTTCTTTTCCCCGTAGGGAAATAAACATCCATAGAAACATCTACTCAACTATTTCCCGTAGGGAATGTATATCCATAAAAACGCTTTACAATACAACCATTTCCCCGTTAGGGGATTTACAATTAATTGTGCCATCTTACAATCATGATCTATCAATATAAATCCCCTACGGGGAATCATAACTCCCTACATTCTTTTCTATGGTTATATATCTCCTACGGAGAAATGCTCCTAAATTCGATTTTTCCACAGGGAATAAATATCCACAATTACCTACAAATTTGTTTTATTTCTTTTATTAAATTTGGAATGACTATTTTATTCTTCTTTAGATGGTATAGACCATTTGGATGATACGTTTTAAAAAATTTAATGTTACTATATTTTGATTTGAATTCTAGGCTATATAGACTGTCACTAATCTTAGTCTGCTTAAATGAACCAATATTTTTCTCTATAAAAAAATCATAATTAGGGCCAGTCAGAAAAACTATTATATTTGGTTTCAATAATTCGATTTCATCATTAACAACTTGAAATCTGTTGAATTGGATCTCATTAATCGCACCCAAATTGCCTTTCCCAGTTATACCTATTTTATTTATGTTATTCCAAACAAACACAGAATTACCTAATTTCTCAATCTCTTTTTTAATCCTTTTAAATTCACTCCAAAAAGGACCTCTATAACTGTTTATCCCACCATTCAAATAAAACTTTTCATAAATATCAAGTGATTTTTCGATATTATTTGAGAAGACTGCATTATTTCCACATTCTTTACCCCATGAATTTGTTTCCTGCCCAAATATCATAATCTTGTTTTGATATCTTTCATAATTGCTTGGAACCCTTATTAGAAAAGGATTAGTCGCTTTCTTTTCAGAATCAACTGTCGAATTATACTCTTCTAATTCGGGCGTTAACAATTCAAATCTATCAATATATAATTCTTTTAGTTTTTCATTCATAGCTTATCTGTTTGAAATATTTACACTCTGACTACTTATATTCCTTGATCTTTTCCTTCTCCAATCAAAAAAAATCGGAACGTAAACGCTTACGTTCCGATTTTAACTGTAATCTGCAAGCCGTGGGCAGATCCGTTTATTATTCGTTTATTCTTTTAGCTTCAGTTTTTTTTCAGCGCGATGGTTATGGAGTTAAGCTCATTGGCCACTATCACCACATCGCGTACGTCGGTTTGGTAACCCATTTTGGTGGTTGTTACCACGTAGTTGCCTTCATCCATCGATTTCACATTAAATCTGCCCGCTTCAGCCGACGTTTTTTCCAATATCAGCACCCCGTCGAGCCGGAAACTCACCACAGCATCCACCACCGGTGCATTGCTTGCTGCATCGGTCACCAGTGCTTTCACTGTAAGCGAACCCGAGCGGGTCACCACCTTGCGCGTATCGTAATATTCTTTGTAAATTTTTGGTTGCGAGTCTTTCAACATATCCACAAGTAGGTCGGCTTTTCCCAGCGTAGCCTGATTTTCCTGTATCAGGTCTCCCATTTCGCCCGAAGTTTGCGATTTTCCTATCTGTCCCTCTTTAGGTGTATCTATCACCGCTGCAAATGCTTCAATGGCAGCTTTAACCTCTTTAAGCAGTTCGGGTGTCACCTCATATTCGGTAGCTGCCACCTGATTGGTTAGCCCTGCGTGATAAATAACCCAACACGCACTCAGAAAACTGTTATCTGCTAAATGCGACATTTCCGTATCGGTATAAGAAATTTCTTTTAACAGCACATCATTGTTCGTAAAAGTGGCAAATGCCAGTAGTCGCCGTTGCAGATTCATCACCTTTTTAAAGGTGTTTCCTTTTAAAGTCTCTTTTTGTTTAGTTACCCCGGTGAGATCCCTCTCCTGCTCTTCATTCAGGACATTGATTTGGGGGATTGTAATGCCCAGTAGATTATACAAGGTCAAAAATTTGGGTAATGTGCTTAATAACTCCAGATTTCTTGTAAAAAAGTTATAAACACGTCTTTGCATGGCATAAATGCCGTTTTGTTTTTTGTTCATATTCTTTCAATTTAAAATTTAAAAATGTTGTTAACACGCAACAAAGTTATGAATAATTATAATACATACTACTCTATTGACATTATTTACGACTCTATAAAATCCGTTTACAATTAAGCCAATAAACATAACAAAAACAAAAGCCTTAATTTATTAATCATCAATACCAAAAGGCTTTATATCATTTTTTGATCATATTTATATTAAATATATTTTAAATGTTCCTTTTTACTGTTTATCTCACAGTACAACTCCTTCATCCATTACACAACCCACAAAAGACCTCCTGTTGCCCGCTTCTTCCGGCAAGTTTACAGCAATTTCTTTTTTTAGTTCAATTTTAGCTGTCTGTTTTTATTGACATCCTTCATCGGATATAGCCTCCAACTTCTTCTCTTTTCAATCCTATACATTATCCATCTAGCTCTACATCTTCCCTGTCCGATGCTACTTCTTCCTTATTCGTTTCTACTTCTTTGCTGTTCGGTGCTAATTCTTACATATCCGATGCTACATCTTGCTTGCCCGATGCTACTTCTTACTTATCCGATGCTACTTCTTGCTTGTTCGGTTCTAGTTCTTGCTTGTCCGACCTCATTTCTTCATCGTCCAACCCTTCCCCTTAACAGCTCTATCGTCCCCCTTAACAATCGTCGGCTATTTCTTCATCGCTCTACCGTTCCCCTTAACAGTCTTCGGCTGTTTCTTGCTTATCCTCCCTTATAATTAATGTTTCCTTCCCTATTCCTTTGTCGCACTACACTATTTCTTAATAAGCCAACCCATCCCCTTAACAGTCCAACCCTTCCCCTTAACAATCCGAGTTAATCCCTTTAACGACCATTTGCATATCTCGCTTACCCAACCCAATCCTTAACAAGCTCATGTTAATAATTTTGATATCACCGCAATTATATTCTTTAAAATAGCCGGCTACACGACAATCGAATGCATATAATCTTACTCCGATATTTCAGGAAACGATGGTATTCCACATCCACTTCAGGGGCTTGGGGCAAAGAAATGGGATGAAACCGTCCCACTCTGTTTTTAAAGGAAACACAAAGCTATAACTCTATTATAAAAATCTTACCATCCAAAGCCTTCTAGCAAATCATCCATACCGCTCGCCATCGTGATATTCAGAACAAAAAAAAAGAGGACATACCTTTCGGCACATCCTCTCTCTATATCATTTTCCAAAAGCTCCGGCTTACACCGCAAAGTAAGCTTCCAGCTCTTTCAGCGTATCTGCGTTGGTTTGCAGGTCGCGCACCACCTTGCCTTTTTCCAGCACCACGGTGCGTTTGCACACCTCGGTCACGTGGTTCAAATCATGACTCGAAATAAGCATCGTCATATTCAATCGCGTTTGTAAATCAATTAAAAAACGCTTCAAGCGTATTTGCGACGAAGGGTCCAACGCCGTAAACGGTTCGTCCAGAATCAGAATCTTCGGGTCACCTATCAGAGCAGCAGCAATACCAATCTTTTTCTGATTACCCTTTGAGAAATCGCGAATCAACTTTTTGGTTCCCAGAATTTCATCGTTGAAAAAATCCTTCATACCGTCCAAAAACAGGGCAATATCGCCTTCGGACTTCAGGTATAATTTTCCTACAAAGCTAAAATATTCCTCGGGAGTCATAAAATCAATCAGAAATCCCTCGTCCAAAAACGAACCGGTAATGGTTTTCCAGCCGTCGTTACGCATCACAGTCTGCCCCTCTATTTTCACATCGCCCTTTGTAGGCTCAATCAAATCCAGAATGAGTCGGAAAAAAGTCGTTTTTCCCGCCCCGTTGTTACCCACCAAACCAAAGCTTTCGCCCGGAGCAATTGCCAGCCCCGGAATGTCCAATACGGTCACCCCGTTATATGTTTTTTGTAAATCGGTTACTTGTATCATATCCTTATCTAATTATAAATGATCAATTGTAAATTATAAATGAAAAATCCACTCTATCAACTTCAGGCAGCCAACTATGAACTACCTACTCCCTACTACTAACTACCCACCTATTCCGCTTCCCTAAACCCTTCGGCCAGCTTATATTTCCGTCGGTTAAACTGATTTACGCAAACAGTTATCAAGGGCTTGCGAAGCAATATACCTACCAGCCCAAGTCCTGTAAGTGTCCACAGTGCTGCAGCCAGCGATACAAAAGTTGACAGCACCCACACAATACCCATAGGTATAAACATTAAGGGCAACATAAACAGAAAATTTTTGTAGGTAGTTCCCTGATAATTCATCGCCGAGGCTTTGGAGAGGTCAATTCGCCGGTTGTTATATGTTGCCAGGTAAATCAGCAAATAAACATTGACCCCCACGTTGAAAATAAATGCTGCCAGATGCAGATACACTATTTTCATTCCAAATAAAAAATAGGGCGTAGTCAGCACAAAACAAAGGATGTTGAATGCAATCATCAGGTAATAATTGGCATTTAAATAGGTACGAATGGGAATATTTTTGGTCATCAGACTATCGAAATGCGAACTATCCCAGCTTATCAGCCATTGTCCAAACATCAACATAAATAGCCCCGTCATAAACATAGCCACAAAGAACAACATACCCGGCATTGAATTATAAGTATCTTTAGTGTAAAATATTAATCCGTAAAGCATAAAAATGCCGGACATATACAAGATACTTTTCGTCCGTTTATGCCGCAAAATCAGCTTCAGCTCCATGCTTATCAGTTCGCCTATAATGCCAAAACGATTCAGGAACGACAAATTGGCTGTTGCCGTAGTGTTACTTTGTATTTTCAGGTTGAATTTTTCGGCATAATAGTTCTGTGCAAAAAACCACCTGTTCAGCAAATAAGCTGCAATAACCAACAACACCGACACCATAAGTCCGTAGCCCTTCAGCACGATAAATCCGTAAAGTGCCCTCGACAATTCGAAAAGCGAGAACAGTTTGAAATATTCCAATGCCACTATAGCGCCAATAACAAGCAGTACAACCACAAACGATAGCGCTCCCGAGCCAAAACGGCGTTTCAGAAAAGCAGCCATCAGCGAGTTGAACCACACCAACAGCACAAAACTCAGCACAAACCGCAATGCAACCGACGCACTGTAATAGCCCACCACCGATTTTGCGGCAAAAGGAACCACCACCAGCAACAAAAAATAATTTGCCGGACTGCTAAGCGGTTTCAGAATCAAAAAATTAATCAACGACGACCGCTTGATAGGCAGCACCTGATAAGTCTGCAGGTTAAGCGTATTCAGTTGCTGCATAAAAAAACGCATACCCAGCCCCAGCAACATAATATACAACATAGCCCCATCAAACAATTCCATAGGCGTAAGCTTACTATCAGCTTTTTCCAAAATCTCATTCAACGAAAACCCCAGGAATAATAACATCCCTGCCATGTAAAGTGCAAAAAAGCCCAGTAGAATGCCCACCGCCAGATTTCGGTAGAAACCCTGAGCTCTGTAACCCTTTTGCCACTCCTGTTTAATTAAATTTGGTACCAACATAAATATTCATTTTGTTTTATTTAGACTGCAAATATATAAATAATTATTGTACACCAACTATATTTTATCGATTTTCAATAATAACCTTATAAAACTCCCTCCATTTTTTTATTTTTCATAACCAAATGAAACAAATTGCCCCGGATTTGTCCTCATTTCGGAGGAAAAATCCGGGGCAACCATACAATCAATTTAGCATCGTCCACATGTTCGAAACAGTCGAATGCAATCAACCATCCACCAACCCGTATAACTTATTGATGCATGATGGCTGTAAACCATTTATATCTCAGCCCAAAGCAACGTCCTGTAAGAACAAAGCCTTGGGACAAATCACCACAAACAACAAAACCCACAAATCAACGCAATCTTATCAAATTGGGATTCAACAAATGACATTCTACTTTACAAATCTTATTTGCGAAAATTTGTGTTGTTTGCGTTATTTGCATGCTTTTGAAACAACCTCACCCAGGGGGCTTTTACTCTTCTTCTTTAAACCAACCGGCATACATGGCGTAGTTATGCGCTATTTTGCGGTTCATTTCGTTGGTTTGCGCAGGCTCTACGTTTTTCACAAACTTAGCCGGAACACCCGCCCACAAGGTATAAGGTGGAATCTTGGTTTTGCTTAGTACCAGCGCGCCTGCTGCCACAATAGCCCCCTCGCCCACTTCGGCATAGTCCAGCAAAATGGCACCCATCCCTATCAATGCATAATTATCAATCTTCGCACCGTGCACCGTCACATTGTGCCCAATCGAAACATAGTCGCCTATTTCCACAGTCGACTTTTCGTATAAAGTATGCAACACCGAACCGTCCTGAATATTCACATGATTTCCGATACGGATCGCATTCACGTCGCCACGCAGAACGGCATTAAACCACACGCTGCAACCTTCGCCCATAATCACATCGCCCACCACCGTGGCATTTTCAGCCAAAAAACAATCTTTTCCTATTTGCGGATCAAATCCCCGCACCGATTTTATTAATGCCATAATATATTTATAATAGAAGTTTTATACTTTGTAATCAAGATGCAAAGATACGGGACTTACCAGAATATCAGAAAAACTCTGCGCGTTATTTAATTGAAAATAACCATAGCCACAATCACCCCTACCCGAAACAAAAAAAACAGGCTGAACCCCTTTAACGAGATGCAGCCTGTTCAGAATATTTATCCGGAATCCGTACTTAGCTCTTGAATTTTGCAGCAAGGAACTCACGGTTCAGGCGCGCAATGTGCGAGATCGAAACGTTTTTAGGACATTCAGCTTCGCAAGCACCTGTATTAGTACAGTTACCAAAGCCCAGTTCGTCCATTTTAGCTACCATTGCTTTTGCACGGCCGGCTGCTTCTACTTTTCCTTGTGGAAGCAATGCCAACTGGCTCACCTTAGCTGCTACGAACAACATTGCCGAACCGTTTTTACAAGCTGCCGCACAAGCACCGCAACCGATACACGAAGCAGCATCCATAGCTTCATCGGCATCAATTTTAGAAATTGGAATAGCATTTCCGTCAGGAACACCACCGGTATTGATAGTTACATAACCACCAGCCTGAATAATTTTGTCGTATGCACCACGATCAACCATCAGGTCGCGAATTACAGGGAATGCAGCAGAACGCCATGGCTCAACAGTAATCGTTTGTCCATCGCTGAAGTTACGCATATGAAGCTGGCAAGTAGTGATTTCACCGTCTGGTCCGTGTGGATGTCCGTTGATATACATGCTACACATACCGCAAATTCCTTCGCGACAGTCATGATCAAAAGCGATAGGCTCTTTGCGTTCGCTTACCAATTGTTCGTTAAGCACATCCATCATTTCCAGGAATGAGCTGTCGGTGGATACATTATCCAGTTTATAGGTCTCGAATTTACCTTTGTCTTTCGGACCCGCTTGACGCCAAATCTTTAGCGTTACATTTATAGTTTTATCCATATCTTTTAGGTAGAAGTTACGAGTTACAAGTTACAAGAACTGAACAGTAACCGTTGTTAGTAAATTAGTTGTTAGATTTTTCATCACGAGTTCTAATAGTTTTAATAAGCGAAGAAGTCATCTTTATTATTTCAAGAATCAAACTCTGTAATTGTTCTGATTTCTCATTTCCCAAGAAGTTTAATTCTTGGGAAATAATGATTTGTGTTTCTAATTCAGAAGCAGACCCCAATGCAACATAGAGAAAATGAGTCAATTCTTTGTCGGAATTTCGTCCGCATCCTTCTGCTATGTTCGAAGGAATTGAAACTGCCGCTCTTCTCATTTGCGATACCAATCCAAACTGTTCGTTTGCAGGAAATGATTGAGTGACTTCATAAACCGACTTCACTAATTCTATCCCCTTTTGCCAAACTTTCAATTCTTTATGGCTGGTCATATTCTTATCTTATATCTATTTTCAAATTACTTATTACTGAGAACTTACTTTCGTTGCTTCCTCGTAACTCGTAACTTGTAACTCGTAACTAATTACGATTTATAATTACGTTGTTGACGGTGAACAAACTCATAATCCAATGCTTCTTTAAGCAATTCGGGTTCTTTGCCTTCGCCGGCATATTTCCAGCACGAAGCAAAGGAGAAGTCTTCATCATTACGTAACGCTTCACCTTCAGGTGTCTGATATTCTTCGCGGAAGTGACCACCACACGATTCTTCGCGCATCAACGCATCGCGAGCCATCAACTCACCTATTTCAATAAAGTCGGCTAAACGAAGCGCTTTTTCCAATTCATTGTTCAAGTCAGCTTCTTTTCCGGGGATATAAACGTTAGTCCAGAACTCTTCGCGAACTTCTTTGATTTTTGCCAATGCAGTTTCCAATCCGGTTTTGTTACGACCCATTCCAACAAAATCCCACATGATCAAGCCCAGTTTACGGTGAATATGATCAACCGATTCTTTACCCTGAATGCTCATGAGTTTTTTGATCTTATCGTTTACTGCCTTTTCAGCTTCTTCAAATTCGGGAAGTTCTGTGCTCAAGCGTGGAACCTGAATCTGATCAGCTAGATAGTTCTGGATAGTATAAGGCAATACGAAGTATCCGTCAGCCAAACCTTGCATCAAAGCCGAAGCACCTAAACGGTTAGCTCCGTGATCCGAGAAGTTAGCTTCACCAATACAGAAAAGTCCTTTTACCGAAGTTTGTAGTTCGTAATCAACCCAGATACCACCCATTGTGTAGTGAATAGCAGGGTAAATCATCATTGGTGTATGGTAAGGATTATCGTCTACAATCTTTTCGTACATTTGGAAAAGGTTACCGTAGCGGGCACGAACAACATCTTCGCCTAAGCGATTGATAGCGTCTGAGAAGTCAAGATAAACAGCCAAACCGGTGTTTCCAACTCCATAACCTGCATCGCAACGTTCTTTTGCAGCACGCGAAGCCACATCACGTGGAACCAGGTTACCGAAAGCAGGGTAACGACGTTCCAAATAATAATCGCGGTCTTCTTCTTTCAAATCCGTTGGTTTCTTCTTACCTGCACGAATAGCTTCGGCATCTTCTTTTTTCTTTGGAGTCCAGATACGACCGTCATTACGAAGAGATTCCGACATCAGTGTCAGTTTCGATTGAAATTCGCCATGAACTGGAATACAAGTTGGGTGAATCTGAGCATAAGCAGGGTTCGAGAAATAAGCTCCCTTTTTATACATCTGTATAGCAGCCGATCCGTTCGAAGCCATAGCATTAGTTGAAAGGAAGAAAGTATTTCCGTAACCTCCCGAACCTACAACCACTGCATGCGCAAAGAAACGTTCGATTTTACCACTTACCAGGTTGCGGGCAATGATACCGCGGGCGCGACCATCAATTACAACCACATCCAACATTTCGTAGCGTGAGTATAACTTCACAGTGCCCTTACCAATCTGACGGCTTAAAGCTGAATAAGCTCCAAGTAGCAACTGCTGTCCTGTTTGTCCTTTTGCATAAAAGGTACGTGATACCTGAGCACCACCAAATGAACGGTTATCTAACAAGCCACCATATTCTCGTGCAAAAGGTACTCCCTGAGCCACACATTGATCGATAATGCTATTCGACACTTCTGCCAAACGGTAAACGTTAGCTTCACGTGCACGGTAGTCACCACCTTTGATAGTATCGTAGAAAAGACGGTAAACCGAGTCACCGTCGTTTTGATAATTCTTTGCTGCATTAATACCTCCTTGCGCTGCAATAGAGTGCGCACGACGAGGAGAATCCTGAATACAAAAGTTCAACACATTAAAGCCTAGCTCAGCAAGCGAAGCGGCAGCCGAAGCTCCGGCCAGACCTGTTCCTACTACTATTACATCCAAACGACGCTTGTTGGCGGGATTCACCAGCTTTTGGTGCGCTTTATAATTACTCCATTTTTCGGCTAATGGTCCTTCTGGGATTCTAGCGTCTATTTTATTTCCTTCTACCGCAGTAGATTCTTGATTATTTGCCATAATTTTTTTCTATTTTACGATTTTCGATTCATTGTTAGCATTATGCGCCACATCCCAATAAGTAATATACAGGGATTGACATAAACATCAAAATCACGATTGTAGAAACAATGTTTGAAATGACTTTCACACGAGGCAACCAGATTTTGTTATTCAAACCCAACGATTGTAACGCACTCCATACACCGTGAGTTAAGTGCAACCACAAAGCTGCCAACCACACAATATAAATCAGGCAGTAAACCGGATTTGAGAATAACTCTTTCACATAAGCTGCTCCATCGGCCGGGTGAAAATTTCCTGTTTCAATTCCTGTGATCTCGGCAAACTGCATTTTAAACCAAAAGTTGTACATGTGCAACAGCAAAAAGCCGAACACAACACCACCTAAAATCAACATGTTGCGCGAAGCCCACGAAACCCCTTTTTGATTACTTTGAACAGCATAACGCTCTGCTCCACGGGCACGCATGTTTTGATAAGACAAAAACAAAGCATACAAGATGTGAATCACGAAACCAGCAGCTAATACGCTTGTACCTAAAAGTGCGTACCAGTTAGCTCCCAGAAAACCACAAATTGCATTATATCCGGCCGGTGAAATGATCACCACGATATTCATACAACTGTGAAACAGTAAAAACAACACGAGGAATACCCCCGTAATACTCATAATAAGCTTTCGCCCAATAGAGGAATCAATTAACCACATAGATTTTTGTTTTAGTTTGTAATATTAGTAGTTTGACAAGTTAATTACAAAGAAATAAATTAGTTATATAAACAAAGTCCTTTTATGAAAAGTCCCACAAAATTAGTATTTTGATTTCGATGCTGCAAATAATTACGGAAAAAATTCTCTAATAACAGGTAAGTATATAAAGGCAAAATATTTACTCCACAACCTCACCCAAAAGAGTAGCCGAAGATGCACTTAGAATCCGTACCCGAATGGTTTCTCCAATTCTTCGCCCTAAACGAGGGAAAATAACCACCTTGTTTTGCGAGGTTCGTCCGAAAAGCTGCTCTTTTGAACGTTTAGAAAATCCTTCAACCAACACATCAAAGATTTTCCCAATATCACGCTGATTACTTTCGTTAGACAATACATTTTGCAGATCGATAATTTCGGCCAGACGACGAAGCTTTACTTCCTCCGTAATATTATCAGGTAGTTTTTTTGCAGCCAATGTTCCGGGACGTTCAGAATACTTGAACATAAATGCCATATCAAAACCGACCTCTCGCATCAATGATAGGGTTTCCTGATGATTCTCTTCGCTTTCATTATGAAAGCCACAAAAAACATCCGTACCAATTGAAGCATCTGGCAAAATCCGACGAATAGCTGCGACCCGGTCCAAATACCACTCTCTCGTATATTTACGATTCATCAACTTAAGCACCTCATTACTTCCCGACTGAACCGGCAAGTGTATAAATCTACATAAATTCGGATATTGCGCTATTACCTCCAGCGTTTTATCACTCATATCCTTCGGATGAGACGTCGTAAAACGGAAACGAATATCCGGTGCTGCCATCGCCACTATTCGAAGCAAATCGGGAAATTCTATCACGTCACCGTTTTTTTCGAATCGGTAAGAATTTACATTTTGACCTAAGAGGGTAACTTCCTTGAAATTCTTCGCTTTCAAATCTTCCAGTTCATTCAAGATACTCTCTACATCTCTGCTCCGCTCCCGTCCACGAGTATACGGCACAATACAGTAAGAACAAAAGTTATTACAACCACGCATAATAGAAATAAATCCCGATATGGGATTCCCGATGCGCGACGGCAATACATCACGATACGTTTCAGTTGTGGATAGTTCAACGTTAATAGCTTTATGACCATTTTCCACATCATTAATCAGATGGGGAATATCCAGATAGGCATCCGGTCCGACCACAATATTCACCCCATACTCATCAATCAGCTCATCTTTGACCCGCTCAGCCATGCATCCGATAACTCCAACGACTAGTTTCTTATTCTTCCGTTTTAGCGACTGAAAATATTTTAGACGCTGAATTACTTTCTGTTCTGCATTATCACGAATAGAACAGGTATTCACAAAAATGGCATCAGCCTCGGTGATTTTATCTGTCAGAGCAAAACCATCCATCTGCATAATAGAAGCCACCACCTCACTATCGGCTACATTCATTTGGCAGCCATAAGTTTCAATAAAAAGTTTTTTGTCATTCAAAACGGATTTAGAGTCCGATGGAACAACAGCTTGTTCGTTTAAATTCATATTAAATTGATATTTATTTGCGCTGCAAAGGTACAGCAAGTAATTCATAAATCATCGATATGAATTCGTCAACCACATATGATTTTCACTATGACACAAAAATATCCAATCTAGTCACAATATAGGCTCTGATACTGACATTATGATTCATCGACAGACAACCAATAAAGAGAAGGAACAATGTATTTGCATTTTTTAACCCATTAAAATGCCAGACAACAACAATTCATTTTCAGTAAATTACACACAAAAAGAAGACACAACACACACAAAACAAAAAAATATTTGTTTTTTTTACAAGAATTATTTGCCAGTTTAAAAAATTATCCTCACTTTTGCAGAGTAAACAAACAGATAAATTTTTCATAGTTAAGGTTTAGGTTAAAATGTGCAATGGGTGGCTGTGAAGTTACCCATTGCTTTTTGTTTAAACTCAGACTTTTTTTTTATATGTAAGATCTGTATTACATAACCAATTTTCAAACAACGCAATATTAATAGAGCTAGAGAGACTCTTTCAAAGAATACAGAATAAAAATGCTTTTAAACACAAATGTGCAGGTACTAAACTAAAAAAAAGCTTGTATATTTGCCTCGTAATAAACAAACAAAAAAAACTAAGAATCAGAGTTCCGGCGAATATTGTCGGAATTCTTTTTTGTTATATACATCTAAAAACCTAAAAAGGAGACACAACTATGGCTGTAACTTATATGACCGCCGAAGGTTATAAAAAACTAGTAGACGATTTGAATGAACTCGAAAGAGTTCAACGCCCCGCTATCTCAAAACAGATTGGAGAAGCACGTGATAAAGGAGATTTATCGGAAAATGCAGAATATGATGCTGCCAAAGAGGCACAAGGTCTGCTGGAAATGCGAATTTCAATTTTAAAAGAAACTATCGCTTCAGCTCGTATGATTGATGAATCAAAAATCAATACGAATGAAGTTCAGATTTTGACTCGTGTAAAAATAAAAAACACGAAAACAAATCAGATAATGACTTATATGATTGTGTCCGAAAGTGAAGCTAACTTTAAAGAAGGTAAACTATCGGTAACAACTCCTATAGCCAAAGGTCTGCTTGGGAAAAAAGTAGGTGAAAAAGCGACAGTCTCTGTTCCATCTGGAATGCTTGAATTTGAAATAATAGAGATATCTCTTTAGTTTAAAATAAATTCGATTGATTGAGTTGTGTTTTTAGTCCTTTTAATTCTATTTACAAGCACTCAACTCATTCGATCACTAAGCTAAATAAAAATGACAATTTTTTCAAAAATAGTAACTGGTGAAATTCCATGTTATAAAATTGCTGAAGACGAACGTTATTTTGCCTTCCTGGATATAAATCCAATGACCAAAGGTCACACGCTTGTAATTCCGAAAATAGAAGAAGATTACATCTTTAATTTGGATGATAGCACTTTTAGCGGACTCACCCTCTTCGCGAAGAAAGTGGCAGCGGCAATTGAAAAGACAATGCCTTGCAAACGAATTGGTGTAGCAGTAATAGGACTAGAAGTTCCTCATGCCCATATCCATTTAATTCCTATTAATCAGGAGTCGGACATGAACTTTAAAAATCCAAAGCTGCAACTCAGCTCTGAAGAGATGACTGCAATAATGGCTAAGATACAAGCTGAATTATTGTAAGTAAAACATATAATTACATAAAACACAAAGCCAACTAATTGAACACTATTAGTTGGCTTTGTCATTTAGACACTAGGCGTTACAAAGCAAAATATTGGCAATCTATAATTGTTTTACTCAGTCGCGAGTTCTAAAAAGAATAAACTAAACCACAAATTCCGGATTAAAATCTTGTCAAAATTACGCTCTCACCAAGCTTTAAATTCTCAGATCAAAAAGAACATCCTACAAGTATTTATTAGTATCTCAACGATCTCTATTTTATTCATTCCAGAAGAAAAGACAGAAGCAACAAACGTTTGCACTCGGAATTTTCGGGGTAGAAGAGATAAAATTGCCTGACTTCGATAATTTCAATTAATTTCGTATTCGTTTTTTGATCGTCAATTCGTATTAAAGCAAAATAAGACTGTTTTATTAGAAATCGCATATAATATGTTATAATCAAGAATAAAATACAGTTATAAGATTACTCATTTTTAGCTCACAATTTACAAAGAAAATAGAACATATCATTTATGAAAAAGATTTTGGCTCCACTAGCATGTTTAATATTATTCCCTTTATCTATCTGGGCAAACACTTCGGTATCGATAGGTAATATGAAAACATTTAAACAGGAAAACAACCTAATATCTATTGAGGCAGACAATGCAGTTATTCAAGTTACGGCCTTCCGGGATGATATTATACGGGTAAGAGCATATAAAGAAAAACCTTTGCGCTCATTTTCGTACGCAGTAGACAAACAAGCAATCGGCAAGTTTGCATCAGTTTCAGATGAAAGTGCCAGGTTAGTACTTAAAACTGCGGCATTAAAAATTGAGATAACAAAGTCTCCTATTCGCATCAGCTTTTACACGCTCGATGGCAAACTACTTAATGCTGACGATCCCAGATTTGGTATAACATGGCTTGGCAGTGACGTAAGCTGTTACAAACAATTGTTCGATGACGAAAAATTCATTGGACTGGGCGAAAAAACGGGTCCTCTGAACAAACGAGGCATGGCATACGAAAACTGGAATTCGGATGTTCCAGCTTACGCATTGGACAAAGATCCGCTTTATGCTACCATTCCATTTTACATGGGAACTCACGATGATAAAACCTATGGAATTTTCTTTGACAACTCCTACAAAAGCACCTTTAGTTTCGGAGCATCAACCGATGACGAGATGTCTCATTTTGGTGCAGTAGGAGGTGAAATGGATTATTATTTCTTTGCCGGCAATTCGGTTCGCAATGTCATTGAACAATACACGTGGTTAACCGGTCGCCCTAAACTGCCACCACTTTGGAGTTTAGGCTACCAACAGTGTCGCTACAGCTATTACCCCGACAAAGAGTTATTAAGCGTTGCACAAACGTTCCGCGATAAGAAATTTCCATGCGATGTTCTTTATCTAGACATCCATTATATGGATAACTACAAGGTGTTCACATGGAATCCGGAACGTTACCCTCAACCCGAACAGATGATAAACACGCTGAAAGGTCTGAATTTTCACCTTGCAGTGATTGTAGATCCGGGTCTTAAAGTAGAAACAGGTTATTCAGCTTACGATGAAGGAATCAAGAATAAGTACTTTCTTTCTTACCCTAACGGACAGCCGTATGTTGGAAAAGTTTGGCCAGGTCGTTCGCATTTTCCTGATTTCACGCGTCCAGAGGTTCGTTCATGGTGGGGCGAGAAATTCTCTACACTTACCAACAAAGGAGTTGAAGGGTTCTGGAATGACATGAACGAACCTGCAACCTGGGGACAAAAAATTCCAGATATGGTTGAATTTGGGTTTGAAGGAAATAAAACAACCATGAAGGAAGGACATAATATTTTCGGTATGCAAATGGTCCGTTCTACTTACGAAGGCACAAAAAAATTGATGGATGGTCGTCGTCCGCTCACTATTACCAGAGCTACTTACTCTGGCGGACAACGCTACTCAACCATCTGGACCGGAGATAACTTTGCTTCCGACGATCATATGTTGTTGGGTGCAAAATTAGTGGCTAACTTAGGTCTCGCCGGATTTTCATTTTCGGGTCCTGATGTAGGTGGGTTTATAGGCGAACCCAGCAAAGAACTTATGGTTCGCTGGATGTCGCTCGGGGCATTTACTCCTTTTTATCGCAACCACAGTGCAGCAGATTTAAACTATCGCGAACCGTGGGTTTTGCCTAAAGACTATCAAAACATTGTGCGCAATTACCTGAATCTGCGTTACCAATTGATGCCATACATTTATTCTAACGCATCACTTGCGTCCAGAACCGGATTACCAATTGTTCGCACACTGGCTATTGACTACACAAACGATGATAACGTTTTTGAAAAAGATTTTGAGAATCAATATATGTTTGGCGATGGGTTATTGGTTTGTCCCGCACGCAGCACCGACAATTATACCCGTGTATACTTACCGGCAGGTCGTTGGTATCGTTTTTCAAATGACGAAGTTTATGACGGAGAACAAGATTATCACGTACCGTCTCCGCTGAACGACTTACCAGTATTTGCCCGCGAAGGGGCAATTATTCCGATGCAAAACACGATTCAAAACACAACCGAAAGTGCTGGCGACACCTTGAAACTACATGTATTTGCAGGATCAAAAGCGACAAAACTGCTTTATTACGAAGACGACGGAACAACTTACGAATACGAAAAAGGAACATCCTACGAACGTCAAATCATTTTTGATCCGGTTAAGAAAGAACTCAGTATCTCGGACAAAAAAGGAAGTTTTGCTGGACGATTCAAGAAGGTGTGCTTGATTCTACATGGTTTTGAACCTATCAGCTCGTTACGAAATGGAGCCACGGAACTTAAAATTACAGATAACAAAAAAATACAAACTTCTGCTTTTGATTGGAGCGACTCGGCAATCAGCTTAAAATGGAAAAGCCAAAAGAAGAAATAAATTAATCGGTATAGGCGCTTAGACCGCCCACAATTTTTGTAATTGCTACTTTTGTAGCATGAATCAACGAAATCAATTTTTAGGTGTGAATTCAATTAAGTTTCACAAAGCATTTTCAACAGATGAAGATTGTTATCGCTATTTGTCAGAGATAAAATGGGATAAAAAATATCAATGTAAAAAGTGTGATCATACAAAATTCTATAAGGGTGTTAGACCTTTTTCAAGACGATGTATGAAATGCAAATATGATGAAAGTCCGACTGCCGGAACTATGTTTGATAAATGTAAGTTTCCATTGCTTTTGGCTTTTCACATTGCATTTAAGATCAGCACAAAGAAAAAAGGAATGTCAACTCAACTTTGGAGTTATCTCAAGAATTTGAATTACGTCAAAAGACTTGCTGGGAGTTCAAATGGAAAATCCAACAAGCTATGGCAAGCAGTAAGCTTCACTTTATCAGCGGAATAGTTCATGTTGATGAATTCTATATCGGCGGAGAGGAAGAAGGTAAACAAGGTCGAAGTAAAGGTGATAAGAAACTCGTCATAGTCGCCTTGGAAATTGTTCCTAGTGGAGTTGGACGTGCTTATGCACAATGTATCGACAATGCCTCTGCTAATTCATTCAAACCTTTCTTTGAAACTTATATTGGCAAAGAAGCTACAATCATAACAGACGAATGGAGAGGATATATTCCTTTGAAAAAGGATTATCCCAATATCCAACAAATTAAATCTGAGAATGGAAAGAGCTTTCAAGACATACATATTCACATTATGAATCTCAAAGGTTGGCTCAGAGGAATTCATCACCATTGCAGCAAAGAGAGGCTTCAAGGATACCTTGATGAGTACCACTTTAGGTACAATAGACGCTCAAATATGGAGACAATCTTCGATTTACTCATAAGAAAAATGGTTTTAAAAGAACCTATACGTTTATAATCAACAAATTAAACAGGGCGGTCTAAGCGCCTATACCAATAAATTAAATCTATTCGGCTAATGTGTAATCTGAAAAGGGGAATAGTATACAGCTATTCCCCTTTTTGTTAGTCTATTTTGGTAATAGTTTCTGTTATCAATAAAGCTGCAAATAAAAAAATATTTCCAGCAAATTCAATCATCTGAATTTATCTATATATTTGTACAAATAAAAATCACGATAATTCTCTGTCACACTCTCTGCAAAAAGTGAAATGGAATTACCAATAGCCAGTCATCAGACATAACTGAAAGTAACTCCTGACTAACATCCAAAAAACGGGTAAATAATACATTATGAAACTCAACAAAACTATCATTCTTTCTTTTAGTCTTATCGCACTTTATTTCTCATTGGGATTTGCAAATGCAGAAAATAAACAAACAGAAATGTTAGATCGAATGAAAATATCAGTTTCTGCTGCAGCTAATCGTCCTGTTTCATTCACAAACAAGGAAGCCGCTTATTATTACACGCAAACTCATTTGAATAATCATCCGGAATGGGCGTGGTTCGAAGGACTGAATATTGCTAAAAACAGAGTATTTAGCGGCTATCAATTATTCGTTGGCGGTAAGCTACTTGACACACAACAGGCTGAAACCAGCGTTTATCCATACAAACTGGTTCGTTCGTATCCGGAAAAATGGGTGGAAGAACTGCAACTGATTGATTATAAGAATATCATTGACGTCAGTTTGAGCGGAGCAAACGAGCAGATTGGCATTACATTAAAAGGAGAGAAAGTCCATTATATTTCATCGAAAGACAATCTGGCATTTTATTCTTCTAACGAAGGAAATTATGTAATTGCGGTTGGTCCGAAAATCCTTGTGCCGATTGAAATAAAAGGCGATATCATTTATGCATCAGCCAAATCAACAGGGTTCTTTATTGCAGTGGGAAAAACAGAGACAGAGGCTGCTACTCTTTTAAACGAAACCCGTCTGCTAATAGGCAAGTTGGAAAAGGAGCGCATTCAGCGGATGCAAAATTACCTTGCCACCAATACGCACTTCGTAAGCAACGACGACTCGCTGACATTGGCCATGAACTGGATTCAGTCTACCATGGACCAGTTGGTCACCAGGCAGCAAGGCAATGGGATTTATGCCGGGTTACCCTGGTTTAACGAATACTGGGGGCGGGATGAATTCATCTCGTTTCCGGGAGCTGTACTTATTACCGGTCAGTTCGAAACTGCCCGCAAGATTCTAAAGTCGTTTGCCGAGTATCAAAATGCCGATAAGAATTCCAAATTCTTCGGCCGTATTCCGAACATTGTCAATCCGCAAAACATCGATTATCATACAACCGACGGAACACCACGGTTTATCATTGAATTACTGGATTATATAAATTATTCGGGCGACACAAGTCTGATTAAAAAGCTATATCCCAACGTACAAAACAGCATTGAAGGTGCTATAAAAAACTGGACGGATGATAAAGGATATTTGTTACACGCCGACAATGAAACCTGGATGGATGCGCGCGATGCTAATTTAGTTTCGTACACCCCGCGTAGTTCAAGAGCAAATGACATTCAGGCGCTTTGGTATCAGCAACTATGCGCCGGAGTTTATTTTGCCCGTTTCATGAACGACACGGCAGACATGCAGAAGTGGCAGGCTATTGCTGATAAAGTAAAGTCAAATTTCGAAAAAGATTACCGCGACGATAAACATGATTATCTGGCTGATTTCCTAAGTCCGGAAAACAAAGCCGATTTTACGCTTCGTCCCAATCAACTCTATGCGTTGGATTTAGTATCCGACGAAATATTCAGGTGGCAAGTAACACGCAAGTCTTGGGAAGAATTGGTTTATCCATGGGGAGTTGCTTCGCTCAATCGTCAGAACAAACTCTTTCATCCTTTCCACCTGAGTCTCGAAAATTATCACAAAGACGCCGCCTATCATCGCGGAACTATCTGGCTATGGAATAATGGCATGGCCATGCAACGAATGATTGAAGCCGGACAAGTTGAAACTGCCTACAAATTATTTAAAAACATGAATCGCCAGGCATTAACCATGGGTGTTGTAGGTGGATTGAGCGAAAACATGGATGCTTATCCTCACGGAGGAAAAAGCTGGCCTAAACTGACCGGAACCTATCTGCAAGCCTGGTCCAACGCCGAACATATCCGGGTATGGTACCAGTATTTTCTGGGTATCCGTCCGGATATGGTAAAGAACAGCCTTACATTAGCGCCACGTATTCCTGCTGAAATTAAACATCTTGATTATAACTTTACGATAGGAAACAGTTTGGTCGGGGCAAGTTATATTTCCGGAAAAACGACAACGTACCGATATCAGTTTGGCAAAGTGAATCCGACGGTTGAGATAGACGTTTTTCCGTATGAAATAAAGCAAGTTAAGATTCCGGGAAACACGATCCTGCAACTTAATGCAAACGGCAAAGAACTAAACATAACGGTTCTCGACAAACAAGGCAAAACGGTTTATCAAACACGTTCGCCCGAATCGACGTCACGACTGGCAAAGCAAAAGGAATGTAATCTGCTTATGAATAACGTTCAGTTTGCTCATCCTATCGCGTTGGAAAACCATACGGTTATAAAAACTCATTAAACTGCTAAAAAAACAATTAATCATCCATTTATCAATTTAATATGAACTCTAAATATCTAATCATCTCAACGATATTTTGCGGAATACAGATCGTTTCTTTGGCTCAGCCGTCAGACAAACCAATTTATCAATCCGATGCATTCAGTGTTTCCGGCACTCAGGTAGTACAAGGGAAATATCGGGCGACAGCTTTATCACCAACCGAGATTGAATCCAACTATCAGAGCCAGCAAACGCAAACAGCCGCAACGAATAAAAGCTGGAAGCTCAAAAAAGACATCTCGGCGTTTCCGCAATTGAATACTCCGAACCGGTTGGAAAATGCCATCTACAACATGTCGGTAGAGGAAATGGAAAAAGCAATTGAAAAGGACAGCACTTTGCGCACAGGCATTGAATGGCCCGGCGTTTGGACACGCGACGTGAGCTATAGCATTATTCTTTCTATGGCATACATGCAACCCAAGGTCTCGCAAAACAGCCTGATGCGCAAAGTAAATACCAACAGACGTATTATTCAGGATACAGGAACCGGTGGAGCCTGGCCGGCTTCGACCGACCGGATGATTTGGGCGGTAGCTGCCTGGGAAATTTATAAAGTTACAGGCGATCAAAACTGGCTCCGGAAAGTATATCCGATTATCAAGAACTCTATCGAAGATGATATGATGGTAGATCATGACACTAAAACGGGGTTGGTGAAAGGTGAATCGTCGTTTCTCGACTGGCGTGAACAAACATATCCGCGCTGGATGCAGCCTGCCGATATTTATTCGAGTAAAAACTTAGGTACAAATGCTGTGCATTACCGTGCATTGACGGTGGCTGGCCGAATGGCTGAATTATTGAATGACAAACCGGAAGCCGACAAGTTCATACAAGAAGCAGGGAAAATAAAAAACGGCATCAACAAAAGCTTCTGGATTCCCGGAAAGAATTATTACGGCCAATACGTTTACGGACGGAATTATGAAATCCTGTCATCTCGTTCTGAGGCATTAGGCGAAGCCTTGAGCATTGTTTTCGATGTGGCCGATTCGACTCGTCAGAAACAAATCGTTCAGCACACACCGGTGGTGGAGTATGGAGTTCCTTGCATCTACCCGCAAATTGGAGATATACCTCCTTATCACAACAATGCTGTATGGCCATTTGTCCAAACCTACTGGATGTGGGCAGGAGCCAAAACAGGGAACGAAAAAAGTGTGTTGCACAGCATTGCAGCCATCTATAGAGCTGCAGCCATATTCCTGACAAACAAGGAAAACTTTGTAGCCGACAATGGTGATTATGCAGGCACTCAAATCAATTCGAGCAATATGCTTTGGAGCCTGTCGGGCAATATCAGCATTGTTCACAAAGTGCTTTTTGGCATTCGATTCGAAGAAAACAATTTAAAATTTCAACCATTCGTACCACAAGTAATGGGTTGTAACCGGAAACTTGCGAACTTCAAGTATCGCCAAGCGGTGCTGGATATCGAACTCATCGGGTTTGGAAATCGAATTGCGTCATTTATGTTGGATGGAAAAGCACAAAAGACATCGGTTATAGCAGCTACTCTGACGGGCAAACACAAAGTGAAAATCGTACTAGCCAATAATGAATTCGAAAAACAACCAATTAATCTGGTAAAAAATGAATCCACACCACTCACACCGATTGCTAAACTCGAGAATGGAAAACTTTCCTGGCCGGCAATTGAAGGAGCATCAAACTATGTGATTTTGAAAAACGGACAAACCTGGAAAGAAACAACAACCACTTCATTTGATATCCCTACGAATGAAGCAGGCGAATTTCAGGTAATGGCGAAGGACAAAAACGGTCTTACCTCTTTTGCATCCGAACCTATTCAGGTTTATGCCGGAGCCGATATAAAAACTGTTGAAGTAGAGAAATATGTTTCGCCTCCTACCCTGCCCTATCACGATTTTTCAGGAATCGGTTTTGTGGCAATTAGCCGTAATACAAATCGCACAGTCAGCCTGAATATTGAAGTTCCTGCTGATGGATTGTATGCCATCGACTGGCGCTATGCCAATGGCAACGGACCGATAAATACAGAAAATAAGTGTGCTGTCCGGACGCTATTTGTCGACGATGCACGTTCAGGTGCGCAGGTATTCCCGCATCGTGGAACGAATGAATGGTCGAACTGGGGATTCAGCAATGCTGTGCAGGTTCGCATGAAAGCAGGCAAACACAGTTTAAGATTGGAATTTATGCCCGAAAATGAGAATATGAATATCGAAATAAACCAAGCTATGTTGGATTATCTAAGGTTAGTAAAAATCGAATAGTATTTTCAGAAGAAGAGACCAATACTTGTTACCACAAAAACTTAAGTACTAGAAAATCCAGGACAGACAAAGATTATATTCGGATATATTGTTGTCCGATAAAAAATTTTATTGTTGAAAATTGTCCCATATCTGTTTAAAAATCAGATATGGGATTTTTGCTTTATGAAACCATGCCCCCCCCTTATGTTGGAAAGATGCTTAATTGCAT
>Ga0302165_10000038_pt1 | contig 91650 bp, 55 predicted proteins | sample I_Fen_E3_2_FD_193499 | JGI IMG/M metagenome (GOLD analysis project Ga0302165, IMG submission 193499) | Peat permafrost microbial communities from Stordalen Mire near Abisko, Sweden - I_Fen_E3_2 | ecosystem: Environmental > Terrestrial > Soil > Wetlands > Permafrost | place: Sweden: Abisko...
TGTTTATCTTTGCTCATGTTATATATTTAGAGTGTGGTAACTTCAAATATACAACTTTGGAGCTGATTTGAAAAAATTGGCTCCTTTTTTTATTCTATCTGCAAACTTTTACCGGACAACAATAATTTTTAATTAAAAACAACTACAATACAATCATTACAGACTCTCTCATTAGCAATTATTTGCGAATGCATTCAATAAATGGATGTTTGCGCATAAATCAACACCTTATGCATCTATTTAAACTGATACCTGATACCTGCGCTTAACCCTATCGTTGTGGGATGATCCGTTCGTGCGCTTACAGGCTGATTATTATCGAAAAAATAGGATATCTTCGGTTCAAAATAAACGCTCCAATTTCGTTCCAACTTATATGCCACACCAACCGCTCCATTTATCGACCATTGAAATCCGTCAATATTAGTAGTTGATTTAGTCGCATTTATCCGATTACTTAAATGTTCCTCTTCCGTATAAGTCGATCTTAATCCTTTCTCAACCATAGCTCCACCCGAAAGATACACCTCCCAGTTATACTTGCTCCAAAGTCTCGTCACAAGACTAACCGGAATACCAAGATAATCCAACCTGAGCTTAGCATTATAGCGTAAAACACCTTCATTCTTGAAAGTGGACGATAAATAGGTATACACCAATCCGGTTTCAACACTTAAGGTCTTACCCAGATTTTTCCTTATTATAAATCCAAATGAAATTGGAGGCATATAACTTTGCTTTTCATACTTTGCTGAGTTCAAAACGGCAACATAGCTTGAGGTCATGTTTGAAGCTGTCAAACTGTTATAATCTCTACCGACACCATACAAGCTCCCGTTATCTCCGTTATTCACCATCGTGCTTCCACTTGTTCCTACAACAGCTGCTAATAGCCAGTTGTGTTTAGTTTTCGGTTTGCTTTCTGGCTCTTTGACAGCTGCGTCTGCCAGACTGTAAGGAATAATCTTTGTTGTTGAAGTACTTGAGTCATTTTCTATAGTCGTAGTTTTAGCTATTGCTTCTTCTTTTTGGCTACTATTGTTTTCTGTTTCGACGAGCATCTTACGTTGAATCGAATCTTGGTTCAATAAGACATTCACAATCAGATTATTTCCGTGAGCTAAAAACGCCTGTCGGCTGTGCGTTATCGCGGGGTTTGCCACTCTTGGCTTTGATTGGACATTTACTGTGGCATGTATTGTTATATCTATTTTATGAATTCTAATGCTGTTTACCTGCTCTTTTGCAAATTGTTTTGCGTTACGTCGCTCTTTTTTGACATGCTTTTCATATTTGTTGCTGTATGTAGGCGATTCGGACAGCGGCTGAAGGGTGAACATCAATACTAAAACAGCTACAGCAGCTCCGCCAGTAAGCCAAAACCAGAAAGGGATTACTCTCTTTTTCTTTTTAGGCTGGAGGCGTGCCTCTATCCCATCCCAGCAATCAGCATCTACTGTCACCCGATGGTCCTCCAGTTTTTGTCGGATAGATTCGCTAAAAGCGTCTCTGTTGTTATTTATATTGTTTTGCATATGCTGAGTTGTTTAATAATTGGATGTTTTGTTGAAGAATTTTTCTGGCTCGCATAAACTGCGATCGCGATGTAACTTCGCTTATATTGAGCATTTCAGCAATTTCAGCATGTGAATATCCTTCAATGGCATAGAGATTAAAAACGGTTCGATAGCCATCCGATAACTGAGATATGAGAGATATCAGGTCGTCGGCTGAAATTTTATCCAATATACTTTCATCATTATTCTCAAGATAATTATCGTATTCTTCGACACTTACGCTCTGTTTTAGTGCATCATTCTGTCGGAGATATTCAAGGGCTGTTGTGACGAAAATCCGGCGAATCCAGCCGGCAAATGCACCACTTCCAGAATATGAATCTATTTTGGTAAAGACCTTTATGAATCCGTCCTGCAATAAGTCTCGAGCCGTTTCCCGTTCGTTTACATAACGCATACACACACTCAACATGGCAGATGCGTATAACTCAAACACTTGTTTTTGAGCCCACGATTTGCCTTCCTTGCATCCTGCAATTAACTGTTGTTCGTCTGTTGTAGCAGCCTTTAATTTCATATTCTTTTATCAAGATGCACGTTCGGTGGTTTTTGTTGCATCTTATTCCAATAAAAAGTTTAATAGACAACAAAACTACAATATTTTAGTAAGAAATACACGCTAGAGATGTATATATTGTTGAGAGTATGCATCGTCAGTGCTAGAAATGATGGATGCAGGTGTCCGGGGAACCTTCTTGTTCATTATTGACTATCCTTCCTATTTTAGGAACGTGTTTACTAATCAGAATGTTTGTGTTAGCTAATTACTAAGTAGGTAATTATGACTGATATTAGAATATAGACTCTACTCATCAATACATTAATGTGACGATTCTTTTACTAAAGCTTTATTATCAAGATGCTAGCTTGTCTGCAGATTTCGGGATTTTCCTTGGCGGTAAAATGCAAAGGACTTTACATGTTGCGTGTAAAGTCCTTCGTAGTGTGAATTATTTTGTTGTAAAAGTGCGGTTTATTTCAGCCACTTGTCCAACCATGAGAAAAATGTTCGTTGCCATAGGATACCGTTCTGAGGTTGTAATACCCAGTGATTTTCGTCAGGAAAAATGAGCATCTGGGCAGGCACGCCACGCAATACAGCTGCATTAAACGCTGCCATGCCCTGTGAGGCCAGTATGCGATAATCTTTTTCGCCGTGAATAACAAGAATGGGGGTATCCCATTTGTCTACAAACAGGTGTGGCGAGTTGGCGTACGAACGTTGCGCAACAGCATTGGCTTTATCCCAGTAAGCACCGCCCAAGTCCCAGTTAACAAACCACATTTCTTCAGTTTCCAGATACTGTTGCGGTAAATTAAACATACCATCGTGAGCCAAAAATGCCTTGAAGCGTTTCTCGTGATGTCCGGCCAGCCAGTATACTGAAAAGCCTCCGTAACTAGCTCCTACGCAGCCTAATTTATCTTTATTTACGAACGGTTCTTTTGCCACAGCATCAATAGCTGAGAAATAATCTTTCATATTTTGTCCACCATAGTCGCCGCTAATCTGAGTGAGCCAGTCCATTCCAAAGCCAGGTAAACCACGGCGATTAGGTGCAACAATAATGTATCCGTTAGCAGCCATCATCTGAAAATTCCAACGATAAGACCAAAACTGGCTAACTGTTGATTGTGGTCCGCCCTCACAATAAAGCAATGTGGGGTATTTTTTATTCGGGTCAAAATGCGGAGGGTAAATCACCCATGTTTGCATTTGTTTATTGTCAGTAGTTGTAATCCAGCGCTCTTCCACTTTACCCATTTCCAGTCTATCCAGAATATCTTTGTTTTCAAACGAGAGTTCGGTTTCCAATCCGGTTTTTGGATTAATTGCATAAATCTCGTCCGGTTTGCTCATGGAATGTTTAATGCCAATAAGTTTATTTTTTAGTGGAGCTACAAAAGCATAATCATGTATACCTTTAGTTATCGGGATTATTTTTTTTGTTGCAATCTCAGCTTTGTAAATTTGCGTAACAGCATGCCGGCAGCTTACAAAGTAAATGGATTTACTGTCCGTACTCCATGCCAATACGTTTGAATTTTGATCGAAATTGGCCGAGATATCTGTTTTTATTCCGGTTTTTATATCGAGAATAAATAATCTGCTTTTGTCTGATTCGTAACCATCGTGCTCCATACTTTCCCAAGCAAGCCACTTTCCGTCAGGCGAGAATACAGGGTTCTGATCATACCCCATCATACCCTGAGTTTTGTTTTCTGTCTGACCGGTTTCTACATTATAAAAATAAATGTCAGAATTTGTTGAGAGTGCATATTCTTTTCCGGTTTTCTTCCGACAGGTGTAGGCCACAATTTTTCCGTCAGGACTCCAAGCTAGCTGCTCAATACCACCGAACGGTTTCATTGGACTTTCGTAGGGCTCTCCTTTTAATATGTCTGCTTCATTTTCTAGCTTTCCATTATTGAAGTTGGCAACAAAAGGATGCGGCACTGTTTGTACCCATTCATCCCAATGCTTGTACATCAGGTCATCTACAATAACCCCGCTGGCTTTGGGCAGGTCAGGGTATTTGTCTACGGTTCGCTCACCGTATTTTACATCGGCAATGAAAAGAAGCTTAGTTTCGTCGGGCGAGAATGAGAAGTCTGTTATGCCTCCTTCTCTGAAAGTTATTTGTTTTCGATCGCTACCGTCGGGCTTTATGGTCCATAATTGCATGCTTCCACTTTCAGACGACAAAAAAGCAATGCGTTCACCTTTGTCAATCCATTTGGCAGCTGTTTCGCGTGTCGCTGTTTTTGTAATTTGTTTTTTGTCAGTTCCATCGGCGTTCATTGTAAAAAGCTCCGAGTTGCCTTTGTTTTCTGGTACACTGTAATAAGATACGCTATACAGAATTTTTGATTCATTGGGCGATATTTGTACGTTGCCTACGCGCCCAAAAGACCATAACACTTCCGGAGTCATAATTCCGTTTTCTATTTTAGGCTGATGCTTTCCAATTATAGGAGCTTCGGCTAGTGTGCTGCCCGATGCAGCTACAACGGCTATCGCCATAATACTTGTTTTTATTAGTTTGTTCATTTGTTATTATATGAAGTTACAATATTCGAATGTTTGAAAAGAATGCGTTAAAGTAATATCACAATAAGTTGGTGATATATTGGATGAATTGAGCTTACAAATATAAGGCTTTTTACATCATTATACAATTAGGCGCCTACATCTACATTTAGTCAATTTTAAACCAAACAAATTTGATGTAAAAAGAGTTTTATTGGTAGTTTTGCTAAATTAGAATAAAGATATGATATATGAATGATAATTTCGCCCACAGGGCGGCTGACTGGGATAGCACAGTAAAAATTGAGATGACGGAAATATTTGTCGCAGAGATGATGCTTCATGTTAAACTTAATAAGAATTGGAAAGCATTGGAGATTGGTGCAGGTACGGGACTGGTAGGCTTACAAATGTTACCATATATAAGTGAAGTTGTTTTCGAAGACATTTCTGCGGCAATGCTAGAGGTTTTGAAAAGTAAATTAAAAGGTTCTGAACAGGTGGAAACGCTTCACGGTGAAGTGTTCGATTACAGCAAACAGGACATTGATTTGGTTTTTTCGTGTATGGCTTTTCATCATATTTCGAAAATTGAAGAGGTGCTGAAGCATTTGTATGAGATTACAACTACGAGTGCGATAATAGTTGAGGGAGACATTCGCAGTGAAGATGGATCCTTTCACCATTTTGAGCCAATACCTCACCGGGGCTTTGACACGGGCGTGTTATCGGGGCAGTTTCGTGATGCTGGATTTGATGTTCATGTTTTACAAACTTATAACGTACTGACAAGAAAGAGGGTAAAAGGTAAGCTGACGGACTATGAACAATTTATTCTTGTTGCAAAAAAGAGGTAGATTTCTTTTGGTTAACTGACATTAGAAGTTCAAGAATTAAATTCCTTAATTTCGTATTTGTACATTCATCTATCTTATCAAATAATTTAGTCTTTTAAGCTGTAAATTCATCACTTTTGTTAATTATATCTATTGTTTCAAGTCTAAATCCACAAAAATTAAGAGACACCGTAGGTTATCTGCGAATTTACGCTAACATATTATATAAACAAATGTATATTATTACTATAATTGTAAAATAAACGCCATTATTTGTTGCCAATATAGCGACTGAGATTTTTTTTTGATGTAAATTTGTCGCGTTATGAAGAAAACGACTATCTGGATACTCATTGTTTTTATGGTTTTGACCTTTGTGGGACTCATAGTTCTGCAAGCTAGATATGTGAGAGTAAATGCAGAAATGGTTGAAAATCAGTTCAATGACAATGTACAGCGTAGTTTGTTTCAAACAGTTAGTCTTGTTGAAGAGAATGAGGCGTTAGAGTATTTAGGGCAAACGCTAGAAGGGGCAGATTACTCAGGAACATCAAACAAACTTCTCAGCATGGATGCTAAAAATATTCGACTTAAGAATAATATTGATAGCATGGCCGGAAGTTTGAAACTGACTTCAGAGCAGTTGAATCGTCCTAGCATCAGATTATCTACACGTCATGGAAAATCAACTATTGAAGAAACGTCTCGCTACTTGCAAGAAAAATTCAAACAAAATTTTTCGCGATCTAAAACTATTTTAGATCAGGCCGTTTTCAGATGGATGAAAGAAATTGACGAAAAAGAAATAGGCGACCGTGTTAATTTTGAAGATTTAAATGGAATTCTAGAGAAAGTCTTAGTGAACAATGGCGTTGAACTACCATTTTTTTACTCCATAGTAGACAAGCAGGGCAAAATCATTTATAATTGTCATAAAGATATACATCAGGAGGGATTAAACAACACTCCAAATAATATATATACGCAGAAGCTATTTCCATTTGAGGAGTCAAATAAGGTGGCATATTTGCAGGTCACTTTTCCTACGAAGCAAAATTATATTTTGAATTCGATGAATCTACTTTTGCCTTCAATAGCGTTGATCATACTCATTTTATTGGTGTTTGTTGTGGCTATTGTTATCATTTTTAGACAGAAGAAGTTGAACAACATGAAGAATGATTTTGTCAATAATATGACGCATGAATTGAAAACTCCGATATCAACCATTTCTTTAGCCTCGCAAATGTTACAAGATACTGGGGTTGGTAAAACACCAGAAACACTTAAGCATATTTCAAATGTGATTCGTGACGAAACAAAGCGGTTAAGTCTTCAGGTTGAGAAAGTTTTGCAAATGGCTGTTTTTGAGAAAGACAAATCAATGCTTAAGCTGAATGAAATTCAAATTAATTCGCTGATATCAGATATAATCAGTAACTTTTCATTAAAAGTAACGAGCAAGGGAGGTAAGATTACCTCAAATTTGAGAGCTACAAATGATTTGGCTTTGGTTGACGAAGTTCATTTCACAAATGTTATATTCAATTTGATGGATAATGCTTTAAAATATTGTGACAAACCGTTACTCCTGACTATTGAAACCTGGAATGAAAAGGATAATTTGCTTATTAGCATTGAAGACAACGGGATTGGAATCAACAAAGAAGATTTAAAACGCGTTTTTGAAAAATTCTACCGCGTATCTACAGGCAATCTACACAATGTAAAAGGGTTTGGATTGGGACTTGCCTACGTAAAAAAGATCATTAATGAACATCGCGGTTCTATAAAAGTAGAAAGCGAAATAAATATCGGAACAAAATTCACTATTACAATACCAACTTTAAAAAATTACGAGTTATGACAGACGAAAAAGTAAAAATTTTGTTGTGCGAAGATGATGAAAATCTTGGCATGCTTCTTAGAGAGTATTTGCAGACCAAAGGGTATGATGCAGATTTGCAACCCGACGGAGAAGCTGGTTACAAGGCTTTTTCAAAAAACAAATACGACTTGTGTGTATTCGATGTAATGATGCCTAAAAAAGACGGATTTGCATTGGCTGCTGATGTACGCTCATTAAACGCTGAGGTGCCTATTATTTTCCTTACAGCGAAATCAATGAAAGAAGATATTTTGCAGGGATTCAAACTGGGTGCTGATGATTATTTATCAAAACCATTCAGCATGGAAGAGTTGCTTTATCGTATTGAATCAATATTACGTCGCGTAAAAGGCAAACGAGCAAAAGACGTAGTGACTTATCAGATTGGATCTTTTTTATTTGACGCACAAAAACAGATGCTTACATATGAAGGCGAGTCAAAGAAACTGACAACCAAAGAGTCGGAATTGCTAAACTTGCTTGCCGCAAATGCCAATAACATTTTAGAACGAAACTTCGCTTTAAAAACAATATGGGTTGACGACAACTACTTTAATGCACGTAGCATGGATGTATACATCACAAAATTGCGCAAATTATTGAAAGACGATCAGGATGTAGCTATTATCAACATTCATGGCAAAGGTTACAAATTGATTACGCCTCAGGTTAAAGAAGACTAACCCATCAGTTGACAAACAATAAAAAAGCCGCCCTTAAGAGCGGTTTTTTTATTTGTGCTTACTTCTGAATAATATCTAATATTTCTTTGACCTCATCTATTATATATTTAGGCGAAAACTCTTCTAATTCTCTTCTAGGGCGAAATCCCCATGTAACTCCGACAGCATCAACCCCTGCATTCTGTGCTGTCTGCATATCAACACCAGAATCACCAATATAAAGAGCCTCTTCCATTTTTACATTTGCAATATCAAGAATTTCATAAATAACTCTGGGGTCAGGCTTCGTTGGAACGTCTTCACGTTGGCCAAACACAGCAACAAAGCTAATCTCGGGAAAGAAATACCTAATTAGCTCTTCTGTTGCTTGTTGATATTTATTGGAAGCAACAGCTAATTTTATTTTTGATAGTTGAAGCGTTTTTAATAGATTTGAAATTTCTGCATAGGGTTTTGTCAAATCTGCACTATGCGCACCATAGTATTCTAAAAAACATTCTCGTATTTGCAAAACATTTTCAGAAGTTCTCGATTCTACAGGTAAAGCCCTCTCAAAAAGTTTATTTATTCCATTTCCTACAAAAAAACGATATGCATCGGCTTCGTGTTCTGGAAAACCACATCGCGACAAAGCATAATTTGTACTTGCTGCTAAATCGTCAATAGTGTTTAACAGCGTACCATCAAGATCAAAGATAAGAATTGATTTCATTTTTATTTATTTAATTACCGGAGTCATTTACACTGCTCAAGTAACAGTCGCAAGCCCCATTTGGTTGATTTGTAATTTTCGCGTCATCGTTTCGTGTATGTATTTTTTGTACTCTTGGTCTTATATTTAGTCATCTGTAATATAAAACACTACTTACTTCCGACGCAATAAATATTGTATTCATTTTTGAAATTTCTATTTTCGCATTTTTTATTTTTTTATAATTACAGAAAGTCGATTTTCTTATTTATATCCATTTATCGTCACAAATCAAACACCACAAATAAACGACTGTTTTCGTGCGATTTGACTACAAACACAAAAGTCAAATTTCTTTAGTTTAATATTTTTGTAAGTTAATTATCTCTTATATGACTAATTAGAGAATCCATTTTACTCTTTCAGACATTTTATTGTTGTAATATAATAGATCTTTTATAGTATTTTTGTATATATGAATTCAATAGAGTTAATTATTATTTATTAGCTCTGTTAGTTTAATTTTGATAGACAAAAATGAATTTATGAAACGGATATACAGCTGCCTATTTATTCTTGGCTACTTTCTTATTTATTTCGAAATAACTCCCATCAACGCTGCCAATTTTCTAGATGCAAACAAGATTCAAACTGCATTTATGGCAGGCACATCAGTTACCGCAACTATTGATGGAACAACAGCAGTATGTGTCAATGACGCTGCACCCAATATAACTTTTACTGGTTCCGGAGGAACATTCCCCTATACATTTACTTATAAAGACAAAAATGGCACCGAACAAACCATTATGTCTAGCGCAAGTAGTAATACTGCTACATTGTCAGTTCCAACGTCTAGTCCGGGGGCTTTTAATTACACTTTAGTTCGTGTTTCCGACGGAAATCATGACACACAAGACATAACAGGTCAAGTGACCACAGTTACTGTGAGTGCAATCCCGGATGCAAGTTTTACTTTCACGAATAATCAATGCTCAGGTTCCGCTGTTTCATTTCATTCTAATGCTGTTGGTTCTTACACTTACACTTGGGATTTTGGCGATGGTACAACGTCAACTTTAGCCAACCCGACTCATCAATTCTCTTTCGCTGGCAATGGCTCTACAACATTTAACGTAAGTTTGACTATTTCTGAGAATCCAACTACTTGCAGTCGATCTTCAACAAAAGGAGTCACCATTCAACAAGGACCGGACCCAACCCTGAATTCATCTTTGGATCATGCAATAGATAATGGCCAAACAATATTTAAGACATGTAGTAGCTCAGCAACCGACATCACATTTACCAATGGATCGTCTACCATCGTTAACAATACCAATTATACAATAAGCTGGGGAGACGGGAGCCCTGATTTTACTCCCACGACATGGAACGTGGCAACTCACAGATATAATTTAGGGCTTTGGACTCTTACCTATACTATTACAGGACAATCAGGTTGCTCTGCAACAAGAACTTACAAAATATTTATAGGCTCTATTCCAGCTGGAAATCTTAACAATCCTGGAAATACAGACATTTGTGGTAATCATGAGATAATCTTTCCCATCACGGGAACCGAGAACAATCCACCGGGGACCACCTATACTATAACATTTAATGACGGCTCTAGCCCTATAACATACATCCATCCAGCACCATCATCTGTTACTCATACGTTCAAATCTTCCTCATGCGGATATACAACCCTTAGTGGAATTACCAATGCTTTTTACGCCAGACTATTAATTACAAATCCATGTGGTCAGGCCGAATCAACTGTATCACCAATTTACGTCTCAACATCTCCCAAGCCCAGTTTCTCAGTGCAAGCATCTAATATCTGTACAAACACCAGTCTCTGTCTGACAAATACAACAACCGGTTCAGTACAAATAACAAACAACGGGACTGGAAGCTCATGTGACACATCATTAAAAACAGTATGGACAATCACTCCTTCCACATTTACTTTAGGCTCCGGTTCCTTAGGAAATGATTTTGGATTTGACATTAACAATCAAGGACTTTGGACAAGCGGTACCACTTCAATTTGCCCTATCTTCACCAGTCCGGGAAATTATACGATCACCATGAAAGCTGCAAACAGATGTGGTGGTGGGCAAAAAGACACAGTAATTTGCGTTGACGCACCTTTAGTTCCTACTTTTACATTAGATCAAAGTGAAGGATGTGCTCCATTAACGATAAATACCACAAATACTACAGATATATCAAACAGTTGTAAAACCCCAAATTACTCTTGGGATATTAGCTACACACCAGCCAACTGCGGGACAATACCTTCGTATACTTTTATCAATGGAACTAACTCTACGTCATCAAGCCCCTCATTACAATTCACAAATCCGGGAAACTATACACTGAGATTAAGAGCAACAAATACCTGCGGAATAAGAGAAATATTTAAAACAATAAAAGTCAAGGCTCCTCCCACTGTCGCAATCAATAACATACCAGATTACTGTGGCTCGGCAACGATAGCTCCAACCGCAATAATTAATAGTTGTGCCCCGACAACCGCAGGCATGACTTATGCATGGAGTTTTCCGGGAAGTACAACCAGCTCCACGATAGCTACACAGAACCCAGGGAGTATCGTCTATAATACACCAGGAACATACACCGTTACTTTAACCGTAAAAAACGAGTGTGGCGTTGAAGTTACTGCAACTAAAACCTTCACCGTAAATATTGAGCCAATACTAACAAATTCAGTTCTTTCACAGACAACTTGTTCAGGAATACCTACAAGCCCGATAACATTAACATCCAATCTACCTGACGCAGTCTTCTCTTGGACTGCAACTGGAACTACAGGGCTTAGTGGATTTACATCTTCGGGGACATCAAACATAATACCGCCACAATTAATTGCATCCACAAGTTCAACTCCAGGTACCGTTACCTATGCCATTACTCCAAAAAGAGGAATTTGTTCTGGCACTATAGTCTATTACACAATAACCGTTAATCCATTGCCTCGGATCACCACACATCCGACGGCAAAAACCTCCCTCTGTAAAGATGGAACTATTGCTTCTTTATCTGTTAGCTATACCAACGGAACAGGCACTCCAATTTACCAATGGTATTCAAACCTTAACAACTCAAATATTGGAGGAACAAAAATCACTTCGGGAGGAACAAGTAATACATATGACCCACCAACCTCAACAGTTGGTACGATTTATTATTATTGCGTTATATCATTCCCTGATGGAGGATGCTTAGACATTGTTTCTAATACAGCTACTGTTGAGATTAATGACCCACCTCAAATTACATCACAACCAACACCATTGCAAACAGCCTGCATAGATGCTACCGGAGTACCGACTTTAAGTATTAGCTATTCAGGTGGTGCAGGAACACCAACTTATCAATGGTTCAGATGCAGCGACAATGCATATTCAGGCAGCGTTAAAATCGTGGATGCTACATCGGCAAGCTATAAACCCGCTGGGTTCTTTGTAACAGGTACATTTTATTATTATGTAGAGATTCAAATACCTGGAAATAATTGTGGAAATTTACGTAGTGATGTGGCAACGATCGTTGTTGTGTCCGACCCCATAATCTCAGAACAACCAAACTCTACGCAAACTATTTGCCAAGGCGCCACGCCGACAGACTTAAAAGTTTCAGCCACAGGTGGATCCGGTACTTACGCTTATCAATGGTTTGGGAGCTCAACAGATAACATCGCGAGTGGCGCTTCCATCCCGGGAGCCATAAATAGTACATTTACGCCACCGACAACAAATGTTGGTACTAAATACTATTACTGCATAATCACCCAGCCCGACGGAAAAGGATGTAATGTTTCCAGTGCAGCAGCCGAAGTTGTTGTAAAAGCTCCCCCTACCATTACTAGCCAACCCATATCAAGTGCCGTTTGTCAAGGAGGAACCGCAACCCCCTTATCTGTAACATATACTAATGGAACCGGTTCGCCAACATATCAATGGTATTCAAGTCTTGGAAACATTAATAGTGGAGGAGCATTAATTAGCGGAGCAACATCTGCTAGTTTTGATCCACCAACTACAACAGTAGGAACATCGTATTATTATTGTGTTATTAAGTTATCACCGGGAGGATGTTCAGATTTGATATCAGACCCAGCTATAGTAATAGTTAGTCCAACTCCGGGAATCAAAGACCAGCCAACCCCTTCACAAGACATTTGTATTGGTGGAACAACAGCTATACCATTAACTGCGACTTACTCTGGAGGATCCGGGATTGCAGCCTACCAATGGTACTCAAACACGACTACATCAACCTCTACTGGGAATCTTATTCATGGAGCAACTGGGGCTACTTATACTCCACCGCCATTTACATCAACCGGAACGTATTATTTTTACGTGAAAATATCTTTATCCGGAAGTAGTTGCGGATATGTCATAAGTCAGCCGGCACAAATTAATGTAGTTGCAGATCCCACTCTTACATCACAACCATTATCAGATCAAATCTTATGTCAGAATGCAACTCCATCTGATCTAACCTTAGATGCTACCGGCGGACTTGGATCATTTGCTTACCAATGGTATCAAAATACAGACAATAATACAACAACAGGAGTAGCAATTTCCAATGCAACATCTAAAACGTATACGCCTTCAACTACCACCATTGGAACTATGTATTATTATTGCATAGTTTCACAACCCAATGGTCCTGGGTGTAGCGTAACCAGTAATCCGGCAAAAGTTACAACAAATGCATCACCCAGCATTAGCGCTCAACCGGTTTCAAACACTGTTTGTTTGAACGACACTCCGATTGCACTTAAAGTCACCTATGTAAATGGAGCCGGGACGCCTCAATACCAATGGTATTCCAATACCACAAATTCGTTAACAGGCAGCACATTAATCTCTGGAGCTAATGCTGATTCTTATCTGCCTCCTTACTCAACAGTCGGGACCAATTATTATTATTGTGTAATTACACTATCTTCGATAGGCTGTTCAGTAATGACATCAAATATTGCACAAATAACGGTCAATCAATATCCTGTTGTAGCACAGAAAGGAGCTACGATTTGTAGTGGGGCAACTTTCAATTTATCACCCACAAACTTAAATGGGGACATTATTCCAACCGGAACTACTTATACATGGTCGGCTCCTGTTATTAGTCCAACAGGTGCTGTTTTGGGAGCAACAGCGGAATCAACTCCACAGACGAATATCAGTCAAACGCTAACGAATATAACAGATAATATTTCTACGGTAACTTATACGGTAACTCCATTGTCTGGCGTCTGCCCGGGGCCTACTTTTAATGTGGTAGCTACGGTTTACCCAGCGTTAAACCCCAATATAACACTCCAAAATATAAGTTGCTATCAAGCTAATAATGGAGCCATCCAAACCAGGATAACAGGAGGTATTCCGTTCACAACAGGCGATCCGTATCGTGTATCCTGGACTGGTCCGAATGGATTCACGTCGACTTTACCTGCGATATCAGAATTAATGCCGGGAGTTTACACCCTAACAATTCAAGATGGTGGCAATTGCCCATTTACTCAGAATTATACTATTACTGAACCAGATGATATTGTTATCAATACTGATACAAAAACTGACGTCACTTGTTTTGGGGCTTCTAATGGCTCAATTGGCATTACGACAACTGGTGGAAACGGAGTCTACAATTACGCATGGACTAAAGATAACATTCCATTTGCAACAACTCAAGATCTTTCAGGCTTAAATCCCGGAGAATACACCGTAACTGTTACAGACGGAAATAATTGCGGTCCTAAAACTAAAACTTACACTATCACCGAACCGCCAGTTTTAGCAGTAAGTCTTGTGAGTCAAACCAATATTTTATGCTTTGGTGACGCGATAGGAACAATAAATGTAAGCACTACCGGAGGAACAGCATTCCCAGCAGCATCAGGTATCGATTATAAATATAGCTGGGTTGGACCGAAAGGATTTACAAGCCTCAATCCTAATTTAATAGGTTTACACGCTGGATTATACACGCTAACGGTAACAGATAGCCATGAATGTACAGCAACATTGAATGTAACTATAACTCAACCAGATGAGCTCGTCGTCACCGCCACCAAAGGCCTAATAACCTGTTATTCTGAAAATAATGGAAAGATAACATTGAATATTAGTGGAGGCAAGAAACCATACCAAATAGCATGGAGCAATTTTGGGAAAGGCACTGTACAAGAAAACCTATCCCCCGGAGACTACACCGTGATTGTAACTGATAGCAATAGTTGCCAAAAAACTCTTGTTATTAATATGCCCGAGGCTCCACTTTTTGGTATTAGTCCGGTTGTGAAAGACATTACCTGCTATGGAGCGCACAATGGAAGTATTAAACTAAACTTTACGGGTGGAACACCTCCAATTTCGTTTGCCTGGTCCGATGATCCCACAGCTGGTGTTGAACGTAACAATTTAGCAGCCGGATTTTACACTATCACTATTCGTGATGCACAGCCTTGCGATATTATCAAAACGTTCGTGATACGGGAACCACAGGCATTAACCTTGTCGACTAATGTAACGAATGCTTTAGATTGTAATAATGCTAATAGTGGTGCTGTTCGCTCTTTAGTTTCTGGCGGAACTGCACCATTTACCTATTCTTGGTCAAATGGCGCTACTACTCCTGATTTGATAAATATCCCGGGAGGTAGCTATAAATTAACCGTGATGGATGCTGGTGGGTGTTCACAAACAGTCCTGGCTGTTGTTGCCCGGCCACTGCCACTTACTTTTGATGTAACGTCTGTGATTGATTTAAATTGTTCAACCAAAATACCGAAAGAAATAACCACAGTTAAAGTATCTGGAGGACTTGCTCCATACCAGTTGGATTGGTCAAGAGGGACAACAAGCGGAACAAACAATGAGACAATGGAAACAACAGATAATGGATTGGTAATTTTGACGGTTACCGATGCCCTTGGTTGTACAGCATCATACAGTTTCAATGTTGATATTCCTGATTTCGGCATTGACTACAAATTATTAGATTGCAATAATCGTAATTATCAATTTAACGCCATCGTACTAAATGAACTTGACAATAATAGCTATTCCTGGAATTTTGGCGATGGTGAAACTTCAAACATTAAGAATCCGGTACATAGTTATTCAGTTCCGGGGATGTATAAAGTAACTTTGGCTATGTCTAATTCAGCTTGTACCTCCTTATTATATGAAAAAACAATTAATGTAGAAGCATTACCTGTATTGACGATTGATCGTGAGCCCGTATTTTGTATTGGCGATTCAATGGTAATTCACGTTGCGGGAGCTTATTCATATCGCTGGAGTGATGAATCAACAGCTGATAGTATTGTTATAAAAAAAGCCGGCGAATATAGTGTTATTGGAACATCTAAAGCGGGGTGTGTTTCTTCGCTGAAATTTACAGCTTCTAATTTTAATCTGATAAATTATACTTTGCAAACCGATAAAACTATTGTTTCAACAGATGATCCGAGAGTGTCGATGTGGAGCGAATCAGTTCCATTCTCGCAATATTATTGGGATTTTGGCGATGGAACAATTGCGGGAGGCAATAATCCCAGCCATACCTACGATATCATGAGGGATGGATTTTTTGATGTGAATCTCAAAATCATAAATCCGAATGGCTGTATTGAGCATGCCACTAAACGTATCTGGATCACTTCACCAAAACTTCCGAATACTTTCTCCCCAAATGGAGATGGGAAAAATGATGTTTATATGAAGGGGTGGCACATGCAAATATTTAATCGTAATGGAGTTTTGTTGTATGAAGGTACCGAAGGATGGGATGGTAAATATAAAGGTGAGAATGTAACTAACGGCACTTACTTCTATGTAATAAAATATCCTACCGAATCAGGACATAAAAGCAATACAGGGTTTATAACGCTTATTCGATAACCGAAAATGATAATGAAGAAAGTTATAATTATTTTTATATTTGCTATTAGCTGTATTTCTATCATAGCTCAATCGAATATCCGACTGAATAATTATTGGGAAAACACCTATTACATCAATCCGGCATCTATAAACGAGGATTATACTGTAGATTTCAGCATGGCTGCACGTCAGCAGTGGGCTGGTTTTTCGGGTTCACCTAGAACTTTTTTTGGAGCAGGTACAACATATCTGGATAATATCCACACTCAGTTTGGTGTTAAAGTAAGCGTTGATAAGATTGGATATACTTCTACTTCCGATATTGCTTTCTCATACGCCTACTCTTTTCCGGTTAATGACAAATGGAAATTGCACTTAGGACTAGCCATGAACTATCAGAATTTATCATATGATGTCTCTGCAGTAACTTTTCCAACGAGCGACGATCCGACCATTTATGATCGTTTATTGTCAGAAAGTAACTTTAATGCAGGCATAGGACTAGAATTGACTAATAAATATTGGACAATCGGAGCATCAAGCCAAAACATCTTTTCTATATTTTCAGCGAGAAATGACCAATTTTCTAATGCTAACTTTTTATATACCAAATATAGACAATACACGCATGATTTTATCAATCTTGGTTTTGGAGCTTCAGTGATTAAGGAGAATAAACTACTACAGACCGAACTGAATATAATGAGCTATTTTAAAGTAACACCTCAAACAGATGCATTTCAAGTAGGGTTATTCTATCGGACATGGAGCGAAATGGGGCTTTTATTTGGAATCAATCTGACTGACAATATTAAGTTGTCATATAGCTACGACTACAATGTCAGTGGAATAAGTTCGAAGTCATACGGAACGCATGAATTGATGCTAAGCTACAAAATAGACAAACCTTTTCAATGTCATAATTGTTGGTATTAAACTTAAAATCCATGATTGCTTAATAAAAAAAACACGAGAGCTAAAACAGGACGATCCCGTTTTAGCTCTCGTTATAATAGGTTACAGGTAAAGGATTATTTTAAAATCTTTTCTCTAGTTCGTCAGTCGCAAATATAGTCATAATCTTTTTTCCATCAGGGCTGAAATTATGATTGCTACAGGCAAACAAACGGTCAATCAGATCGCTCATTTCTTCAGTAGAGAGTCGTTGTCCTACTTTGAGCGAGGAAGCTTCTGCCAGCGATAGAGCCAATGCCTCGTGGATGCTTGCCGAAGGATCTTCAGCGGTTGTTTTAGCATTATCGAGCATGTTTAGCAACAGATCAATCACATTGGCATTTCCCACATAAGACGAAACCCCCTTCACACTGTAAGCATGGTTACCTTTTGGTTCAGTTAAGAAACCAAGACTCTCTAAATCGGGTAAAATTTGTTCAAAGAACAGATCATCTTCAGCACTCAGTTCCAGAAGTTCCGGAAAGAGGACCTGTTGCGAAACGGCTTGCGAGTTGCTTATCTGACTTAGAAACAAATCGAACAGTATTCGGGTGTGTGCCCGATGTTGATCAATCATTAGTAAGCCCGATTTTACTCCGGTAAGAATGTAACGATTTTTGTATTGGAAGTTTTCGGCTCGTGTTTCCAAATTATCAATCACTTGCTGTTGCTCCTGTTGAGTAAAGGAGGGGGTTCCCTCTAATTCATCATTCGACTCCCAGTCGATGGATGACTCAATGGGTTGCTCCTCTTTTTTTTCAAAATCTCCATATAGATTCTCCCAATCCAATACCGGACGTTTGTAGTTCGTAGTACCAAAAGGATTATAATTCGGATTAAAATTAGTTTGTGGCGGACGAACATTCTCTACCGACACCGTAGCAGGAATATCAATTGCCCCTTCCTGATCGAAATCGATAGAAGGTATAATATTGAATTTACCCAAAGACTCTTTGATGGCCGCAGAAAGAATAGACCAAATGGCTTGTTCATTTTCAAACTTGATCTCGGTTTTAGTTGGGTGAATATTAATATCAATTGTTTGCGGATCAACTTCGAAATAAATGAAATAGTTCGGGCTTTCCGAAGCCTGAATCATTTGATTATAGGCCAGCAATACCGCTTTATGAAAATAAGGATGCCGCATATACCGTCCATTGACAAAGAAATATTGAGTGGCAGATTTTTGTGCATATTCTGGCTTGCCTACATACCCATGAATACTTACCAGATTGGTAGTAGTCTCGATAGTGAGCAATTGCTGTTGCCAGCGTTTTTTTGCATTTTTCCCAAAAACGTTTTCTATACGAACTTTATTATTGGATGCTGGAAGATTGAAAATTTCGTCATCGCCATCGAAAAACGAAAAAGCAACACCAGAGTTAACCAATGCTATGCGATAGAACTCGTTAAGAATATGGCTTTTTTCCACATTATCACTTTTCAGAAACCGTCGTCGGGCCGGGACATTAAAAAACAGATTTTTCACCTGGAAAGAAGTCCCGGGATCACACTGAACACTTTCTTGTTTAAAAACACGTGTGCCAGCTACCTCCACCAATACTCCCAACTCATCTTCAATTCTACGGGTACGTAGTTCCATTTGTGCCACAGCAGCCATCGAGGCCAGTGCTTCGCCACGGAAACCCATAGTACGGAGAGAAAATAAATCGTCAGCGTTTTTTATTTTAGAGGTAGCATGTCGCTCGAATGCCATACGGGCATCCGTTTCGCTCATTCCTTTGCCATTGTCAATTACCTGTATCAATGTTCTGCCAGCATCTTTTATTACTATCTGAATAAAAGTTGCTCCTGCATCAATTGAATTTTCAACCAACTCTTTCAGTACCGAAGCCGGACGTTGAATTACTTCACCAGCTGCAATCTGATTGGCTACTGAATCGGGTAAAAGATGAATTATATCGCTCATTTTACAAATTAAAAGTTGACAATTGCCAATTCATAATTAGAAGGATATTCTAAAAATAACTGTCAACTGCCAACTATGGATTATCTACTATTAATTAAACTTACCTTCAAACTTGACGTTTGCATCATTTACAAACTGCCTAATCCGTTGTTCGTCTTCTAGTTTACAGATCAGTAATACATTGTCCGATTCTGCTACAATATATCCTTTCAGATCCTGAATTACAGCAAGCTTATCCGATGGTAAAACAACAATATTGTTTTCACTCTCATAAAAAGCCGTCTGACATTTCAATGTTACATTTTCGTTCTCATCTTTGGGCGACATTTCATAAAGAGAACCCCAGGTACCCAGATCGGTCCAGCCAAAGTCTGAGCACAACACATGTACATTATCAGCCTTTTCCATAATACCATAATCAATGGATATGTTGGGACACGAAGGATACATTTCATCAATAAACTCCTGTTCTTTTTCGGTATTGAAAAATGCCTTTCCAGCGTTGAACTTGGAGGCAACTTCGGGTAGCAAATCATCAAAAGCTTTGACAATAGTCTGAAGATTCCAAAGGAATATACCGGAGTTCCAGAAAAACTCGCCTGTCTCAAAGAAGACTTGCGCCAGTTCAGCATTTGGTTTTTCGGTAAAGGTTTTCACACGGCGCAGGTTAGTTTCGCCTTCGTCTATCTGAATATAACCATATCCGGTCTCAGGTCGGCTAGGTTTAATCCCCAACGTTAGCATACAATCATTTTTGTCTACAAAATCCAATCCCACTTTAAGCGTTTCCAAAAAGTCAGCCTCTTTTAAAATCAGATGATCCGAAGGGGCTACAATGATATTCGCTTTGTCAGTCATGGCTTTTATGCGATTCACGGCATAAGCGATACAGGGAGCGGTATTCCGTCTGTTTGGCTCCAACAAAATCTGATCGGCCTTAATTTCGGGCAATTGTTCCAAAATAAGGTCTTTATAGATCACATTGGATACGATAATGATATTTTGGGCTGGTACAACATGGTGTATCCGGTCAAAGGTGAGCTGTAAAAGAGAACGTCCCGTACCAAAAAAATCAAGAAACTGTTTGGGACGGTCGTTACGACTGAAAGGCCAGAAGCGACTACCTACGCCACCTGCCATAATAATGCAATAGTTGTTTTCCATTCTAATGAAAAATTAGAGTTTTAAAGACTTGGGTTAATTGTAAAAGTCGTACTAAGATACGGCGTTTTTCTGAGCAAGCCAAAACTTATCCGGACAAAAAATAAAGCTTTGGCAAGTCATAAACGGAGTATGGTTGTTAATGGTTGTCTGATAAGCATTTTATTATTCAAAGCTGGAAAAGACCTAAAGCTTATTTAAGAATTACCGGATCCGTAGTTTCGGAATATTTGAATAGAAAGAGGGCAACACCTTAATTTGGATTCTTCTTCCATTGATAGTACCCCACAATGGCCATTACAGTATATATAACAAACAAAATAGCTGTAGGATAGAGGCTTTTATAGATGTAGAGTCCAACACACAAACCGTCAGCCACAATCCACACCAGCCAGTTTTCAATTAGTTTACGGGCAAGCATCCAAGTACCAACCACGCTAAGTGCACCTACCAGGGAGTCGGCTTTCGGGATGGTAGAGTCGGTGAAATTTGCCAGCACATAATAATAAGCTAAGTAGACCAAGCCTGTGCCAAAGATCAAATACAGAATCAAACGTTTGGATATCGTAGTAGCTGGTAATTCATTTTTCGGACTTTGTTCTCTTTGTTTCCAATTAATCAAACCATAGACACTAATTACTATGTAATAAAACTGCAGGCTCATGTCAGCATAGAACTTGGTTTGGAAGAAAACCACGACATAAAAAAGCGATGAAACAATTCCAAAAAGCCAAAGGGTTACTTTTTGTTTAATGGAGAGATAGAGGTAAATCAGGCTCAGTATAGCTCCGACTATTTCAATCCAATTTTTATGTATGTAATCCAAAATCATGGTGCTTCTAAGCAAAAATCCCCTAAAGGAGGTTCAATACAACTTTAGGGGATTCGGGGTTTATTTTAGTATTTTTTCGTAAGCTCCGGGCGTTTGCAATATATTAATTGCCTTTTGGAGCGATTCGTTATCAGCGTCCATGATCTGGTAATACTCGTTCATCTCCCACAAGTCACGCGCCACCAGGGCTTTCAATTGAAGTTTTATGAGCGACTTTGAGATAGCAAACTGAGCCGAATCAACCTTTATTTTTTCTTTTTCAGCTGCAGCAGTCAGTTGATTTAAAAACGCATCACTCACCTCGTATTCTTTTCTGAACTTATCGAAAGTTGAGTATTTCTTTTTCAACTCAGCCCGGTTTTTGTCGATGTATTGCACACAGACTTTGTTTACAACTCCACGAGCCACAATCTTTCTATGAAAATCGGTGTAACGTGTAGTATCGAGCGGAACAAAGATGTCGGGCATAATACCTCCGCCACCATATACGGTGCGCTTGAGGTTGAGTGTCTGGTAACGCAATGAATCAGGAAAATGGATGCTGTCGGCATGAAGAAGTTCACCTTTATTGAAGCGTTCAACCAAATCCATTTCATACTTGTCATAACCTCCTTTATAGGATTTTTGGATACAACGTCCGGTAGGAGTATAGTATCGTGCTACAGTCAGGCGCATCATCGAGCCATCGATCAGAGGAAACTGGCGTTGCACCAATCCTTTCCCAAATGTACGACGTCCTACAATGATTGCTCTATCCCAGTCTTGCAATGCACCTGAAAGAATCTCACTTGCCGAAGCAGAATATTCGTCGACCAATACAATAACTTTCCCTGTTTCAAAATTGGCAGGCTCAGTGGCTTCTGCAACGCTCTTAGGCTGGTTGAGCCCCTGCGTATAAACAATCAGTTTGTTTTGCGACAGAAATTGATTGGCCATTCCGATGGCAGCATTTAAATAACCTCCGCCATTGCCTTGAAGACTCAGAATAAGATGCTTCATCCCTTTGACCTGCAGCGTTGCCAGTGCCTTTTCAAACTCTTGTACAGTAGAACTTCCAAAGTTATTTATCTTGATATAACCAATATCGTTACCAATCATATAAGTAGCATCCACACTGTAAAGCGGAATTTTGTCACGAATAATTTTGAATTCGAGAAGCTCCTTGTTATTTCCCCGTTTTATTTTAACCGTAACTTCCGTTCCCTTAGGACCGCGTAGAAGTTTAAAAACACCTGAATTGGGCATTTTTACACCTGCCACCAACTGGTTGTTGATATAAATAATCCGATCTCCCGGAAGTACGCCAACCTTTTCGGCGGGACAACCTGCTACCGTTTGAACAACCAACAGAGAATCTTCAAACATTTGGAATTGAATACCAACTCCTTCAAAGCTACCTTCAAGAGGTTCATTTACACGTTCAACTTCTTCTTTCGATATATAGGATGAATGAGGATCCAATTCTTTAAGCACAGCTTCGAGTGTGTTTTCTACAAGCTTCTTATCATTTATACTGTCAACATATAAATTAGAGATGGCAGTAAGTGCATTTACCAGTTTACGTTGTTGTAACGACGAGAACCCTTGAGCAAACAGCACAGGCGTAAAGAGTACAAAGAGAAGGAACGGAACTATTTTTTTCATTTCGATTGTCTATTAAAAAAGGAACGCAAAGATACAATAATAAGTAATTAAAAATTAATAATAGACCGATAATTAGCTGCAACCAACAGTAAATTATAGAGATTATTTGCTTTTTATTCTTTTTTAAATTACAGTCTCAAATAAAAATCTTTTGCCAATTCGCTGAATTCGGGCGAGTAGTGATGCCGTTCTCCGGTTTCGATTGTCAGCTCGGAGATTACAGTATCGGTTTTCTGCAAGCTGAATTCAAGCAATAAACGCTTAGCCGCAACATCCGGTTTAGGAGAAACCATTACTTGTTTTGAGCAATACAATCCGCAACTCAGAGCAAATTTCACACATTGCAACCCTTCATTCACTGGCAAAATAATACAGAGCCGACCTTGCGAATTCAGAAGCTTCATTGCATTCTCAATCAGTTCTTCATGAGTAAGCGTGTCGGTATGCCGGGCAGTCGTACGACTTTCCGAAGGAGCTTTCAGTGAGTTTACAAAATAAGGAGGATTGGAAACTATTAGGTCAAAAAGCGGCGTTGAAGAAGTTGCAAAGTTCTGCAATGAGCTTTCAAACACCTCGACTCTGTCCGGCCACGGAGAATTACATACGTTTTCCCGAGCCTGTAAAACAGCGTGTTCATCAATATCGATTGCGACAACATCCGAGTCACTCCGCTGCGCCAGCATCAGGGCTATCAACCCGGTTCCTGTTCCGATATCCAATATTCGCTTTGCATTGCCAAGCTCTGCCCATGCACCAAGCAACACACCATCAATACCGACTTTCATAGCACATTGATCGTGATAAACAGTAAACTGTTTGAAGCTAAAATAGGGATTTGGCATACTCTATTTTCGGTTTGTAATGACCGGAGTCTCTGCTTTGCGTACCGGAGTTGACGACGAACGGGTGGTTGTCGGATTATTTTGGCGCTGAGTAGAACGAAGATTTGGAGCCGATCCCGGAGCAGAACCTCTCCGTATACTTTGATTCGGCTGTGTACGGTTCTGAAAATTCGGATTCACCGGACGATTGTTGTTATTGGCCGGACCGTTATGAAAATCCTGTGAAGATCTGAATCCCGACGAGCCGGTAGATATATTTCGATTAAGGTTCTGCATCTGAATGCTGGTACGTTCGTAGCGTTTGGTTTGCAATTTCTCATTTTGCTCATGATTCAATACCTGCTGAATTTCGCTGTTTTTATTCTTCATACGTACCAATGCCTCAGCTCGTTTGTTCGAAATCTGACGTTCACGAGCATATCGAAGGTTTATTTCATAAATGTGCTTGGCCTGGTCAGGGGTAAGATTCAATTCCTGCTGAAGTCGCTCCGTTTGTTTAACAGCCTCTTGTTCGGGCGACCGCTGAGGTACAGCCGCATTATCCTGACCAGATATTGGTCCAGCCAGGGTCAGAGAAATAACAAGAGCGAATAGCAGCGTTTTCATGGGAGTTTAAAATGGTATCTGAAGCGACAGAAAAGCAACAATGACCATGCCAAATGAATTTGGGAAAAGTTATTTGAGCCATTTTTAATAGTTTAGCACATAAAGCCATACTCCTGTTATAAAAGCGAAAAACGGGTAAAAACATTGTTCTCACCCGTTTCGGCATCGATCATTAAAAAGATCGATTATTTATTAAAGTCGCGCAACTTAATATTGGTCAATACCTTTTTAGTATGCAACGAAAAATCACTGTTCATAATCCAACCATAATACCCCATGTCTGTTTTCAACACGTCAGTTACCTTCTGGCCTTTATATTTCCCGAAATTTATGACTTCCTCTCCTTTGTCGTTGTAAATAATACGTCCCGCAAAGTCAACATTGTTATTTTGAGTGGTGAATTTAGCCAGGAAATCAATATCGTTTTGCAACTCCGGATAACGATCCAATTGAGCTTTCAGCACTTCATAAGTAGCCAGTGTATCGGCTTCAGCACCATGTGCTCCAACCAAATCTTTATCGCAATAAAACTTATAGGCAGCACTTAAGGTCCGCTGTTCCATTTTGTGAAACACAACCTGTACGTCTACGAACTTACGTTTCATTAAATCAACGTCAACATCGGCACGCAACAATTCTTCAGCCAGCAACGGGATATCAAATCGGTTGGAGTTATACCCCGCCAAATCGCAGCCCTCAATATCGCGTATAATTTCCTTTGCTACCGTTTTGAAAGTCGGACAATCCGCCACATCAGCATCAAAAATACCATGAATGGCCGAGGAAGATTCCGGGATATGCATTTCGGGATTAACACGAATCGTTTTAGTTTCTTCCCGCCCGTTTGGCGATACTTTATGATACGAGATTTCGATAATACGATCGGAAACTATATTCGTACCGGTGGTTTCGAGATCGAAAAAGACAATAGGATTTTTTAATTGGAGTTTCATGAAAATGGGTAGGTATTGACCTATGTAATTAATTGAATTATAGAAAAGATCAAAAGCCCAAGGCAAAAGAATTGACCTAAGGCTTTTGACAATAATAGTTTGATTTACGACGCTTAAATAAACTCTTAATCGTTGAGCAACATAGGCATCAACAACATCAGAATTTCTTCATTTTCTTCATTTTCAAAAGGAAGAATTAAACCGGCTCGTGAAGCATCCGACAGTTCAAAAATAATATCGGAAGCATTGATATTTCCCAGAATTTCGATCAGGAAAGATGATTTAAAACCGATTTTGATAGGATCGGCATCGAACTGACAGCTAATAGTTTCTTCGGCCGATATAGAGAAATCAATATCCTGTGCCGAAATATGAATCTGGTTAGCATTAAAAGCCAACTTTACCAGGTTACTAGCCTGATTAGCAAAAACAGAAACACGTTTTAAAGCATTAAGCAGAGTTACCCGATCAATAATAATTTTAAGTGGATTATTCTTTGGAATCACTCCGTTATAATTTGGATAACGTCCTTCCACCTGACGGCAAATCATGGTATAGTTGGCCAGCTTAAAATGAGCATTTTTGCTATCAAAACGAATTTCTACTTCACCACTTTCTTTAGGCAAAATATTTTTAAGCATCGTAGACGGTTTCTTAGGCAAAATAAAGTTCACCGTTTCTTCACCTTCCACCGAAGCCGAAGTATGTGACGTTTTATAACGTACAAGTTTATGAGCATCAGTTGCTACTAAAGTAAGACTATCGCTGGTGATATCGAAAAATACCCCATTCATTACCGGACGTAATTCATCGTCGGCAGTACAGAAAAGTGTTTTTGAGATTCCGTTTGAAAGTGTTGATACAGGCAAAACCAACGATCGGGCATCATCCTGCAACTGAGGCATACGTGGATATTCGTCACCGTTTTGACCAATAAAATTATATGATCCATTGGCAGAAGTAATTACCATAGCCAAATTGGATTCATTAATCGTAAATGTAAGCGGTTGTTCTGAAAACTCCCGCAATGTATCGAGCAATAAACGCGATGCTACTGCTACTTTCCCTGTTCCTTCAGTGGTTTCAACTTCCATTGAGGTAATCAAGGTAGTTTCAATATCCGAAGCGGTCATGGTTAACTTATTACCTTCGAGCTGGAGCAGAAAGTTATCAAGAATGGGCAATGAATTTTTGCTGTTTATTACACGACTAATGGCTTGTAAATGGCTCAAAAGATCGGTGCTTGATACTATGAATTTCATGTTCTACAGTTTTTGTTATTAGGTACTACTAATTAAAGGAACAAATGTAGTGATTTTTTTAAATAAAAGAAAATTAGATTGCTGTTTTTCGATAAAATGTTCCTGACTCTGCTTTTGTTTACATCAAAATGAATAATATCTACTTCCGCCAAGCAGCAAAAATGGCTGTGAAAAATGTTTTAGGTCAAACAAGCACTCATCTTTGGTTTATCATTCGTCTATCATCTCTTCGAATATCTATCGTTCATCTACCGTTCATTTACCGTTCATTTACCGTTCATCTACCGCTCATCTACCGTTCATCTACCGCTCATCTACTGCTGATGAACCGCTGATGAACCGCTCGCCTACCGTTGGGAATATATTCTTCGTTTATCATGACCTCGCTCGGGACCCGATCATTCATGCGCAGCATAAATACATTTATAATGATTAACCATAACAGGTCAAAAAACTAAAGTCAACCCATGAACCATTGAATTTTCGAGTTCAATAGTTCATGGGTTGACTTTTTAATGATACTATAATGCCGCTCCGACGGAGTTTAGACATCAACTTTATAGGTTCTGTAAAATTCGTGTATGCTGTGTGCGAATTCTTATGTAAACAACATGGGATACGGATTTAGAAATTCAGCATCAATCCGAGTGAAACTGCCCTTAGGTCAGGCCCTTTATCGGATTGGAAAATACTGGTAGGCGAGTATTTGGCATACACACTGAATGATCCATAACCCATTTGCCCATACAAATCGAATGAGAGGGGTGCGGTGTTGAGACCTTTACTTTCGGTAGTCGACATCGTATTTCCATTGGCATCTTTATATTTAATTTTATATGCAGCGTATGTATTTATCCCTGCAATTGCACCGATGGAGGCATAAGCATTATGATTACGCCCAAAAGTAGGTTGCCACTCAAGCAGTAAAGGTATAGTGATGTGGAATGTTTTAAGTCGGCTAAAGTCATAAGTTACACCTGCCGGAGCATCATACACGTTTGTAACTCCATTGACTTCAAGCAGATGCTTATTCATATCTAAAACATAATTATGCCAATCGAACCCAATACCTGTAGTCAGACCCAGATTGTTGTGATAGATAGGCAGAATCTTTTCGATCAGATTCACAAAGAATTCTTTGGACGATTCGGCTTTTAACGACACTCCGGCTATATTGTTCATTTTAAAATTATGATCAACGATGTTGATGAATCCAACTCCGATACCAGCCCAGTGTGGCTCCATTGAATAGCTACGGCTATGCTTCCGACTTGGTTTATTCAAAAACGGAATCTGAAGACCAACAGCTTCCATCACCGTCCATTTCTCATAACTCTTCCCGTCACTAAAAACCCCTTCGTATATAGGCTTATAGGGTAGCGAATCAGAATCGAGAACTTTTACTTTCATTTGGCCAATACTATCTTCCAAATGAATCACCTTTTTATTAAAACGAACTGTGGTATCATTTCGGGTCGGCTCAATGGCATGCAAAGACAACACACCTAAAAAGGTTGCCAACAGTAGTAAACTATACTTTCTCATTGCTCTTAATTATTAATTGTTTGTATTTATTTTTTCTTTAATATTAATTTCAGTACATCTTCCGAATCATTTTTGGATTCAATGTAGATGAGTGTTATTTTACGCTCTGCGTTAAGCACTTCGTTGAATAAGATCAGCCTATAGAGCTGCCCTTTGCGTGGAAGCTGGAGGTAGATAGATGTAGGAACTCCATTTGCAACTACCTGTTTCACCTTCTTGGCTCCGACCTGATCTTTCTGAAGACATTTTCGGATAAAGTCGGCCGCAGTAGGGTTATTCTTAATGGTTATACTTTTGAAAAGAGAGAAATCATAGCCATCTAACATTTCATCTGTCAATTCGACCATCACAACTCCTTTTCTTTCACCATACTGATCAAATACTTTGCTGATTTGCAAATCATTCTGAGCTTTCAGACCCGGAACAGCCACAAATCCGACCAGTAGCATCAGGATAAAATACTTTTTTATTGATCTCATTTCTATGTTTTTTTATTTTTTACTTCTCTGTAGATGAAAACACGTCGAGCTGCTGCTCAATTGATTCATTTTCGTTCAGACTTTTAAAACCTTCCTCCACTTCGTTCGTCGACGAAGAAACATCCATCAGGGATGCCAAAGCCTGAGATTTTATGGTATGCATATTGCTTACTTTATGACCATCTATAAATGCATAATTGGCTTTATTATCAGCAGTAAACCGCTGTATACTGAACAGGCCTAAAACAACTACAGCCGCCACACTTGCCCAACGAATATACGGAAGAAGGCTGACATGCTTTTTCGGAGCTTTACGATCGAAATAGCCTAAAATAGCCTGCTCCGGCTTATATTTATCAGGCAAATTCCGTTTCGAAAGAAACGCCTTCAGCTGCCTCTCTTCATCGCCGGTGGTTAACCCTTCGTAATATTTTTCTATTAAGCTATCGGCCTCGCTGTTGCTTATTCTATTATTTATCTTTATTCTCATACTGTTGTCCATTTTAGATATTCCTCACGAACCTTTTTTCGGGCTCTAGACAAATTAACTCTCACTGCCTCCACATTGGTACCGGTAATTTCGGCAATCTCGTCCATTTCATACTCCTCCATATCCTTCATTTTGATAATGGCCTGTTGCAAGGGTGGCAGATTCTCAATAATCTTCTGCAAAACCTCTTCTGTATTTCTTCGTTCGAGCTGCAGGTAAGGATTATCGGTGCCTGCACGTGCATTGTATGAGTCATCCAACGAATCCTGCCTGTTCTTCACTTTCAACCTGTCCAGACAATGATTCTTTGTCACCGTTGTTGCAAAGGCAGCCGGACTATCATACCTGTCTAACGAATCACGCGTATGCCAAAGCTTGAGAAGAACTTCCTGTACGGCATCTTCTGCTTCCTGCTCTTCCACAAGTATTCGTTGCGCAATGTGGAATAACTTATCGCGTATGGGCAGTATCTCTGCCTTAAATCGTTCCTGACTCATTTAATAGATTGACGATTGAACGGGGGAAAACATAACATCGAAAACGATTATTTCTTTTATTATTGATTATGAATATTCGGCAAAACAGGCTCAAAAAACTACACTACAAACATTTGCGGAGCATAAATGTTTGTTCATATTATTGATAAAAAAACCGCTTTAGAGCAAATAAAAGATCAAGCTGCCTCACAAAGTTATATCTAATTCCTCAATACCGCTTTTGTTTTACCCCAAAAGAGATAAAAAAGATCAAGCCTAAAGGAACTTTCCGGCTATAAACTTTGTTAGACACAAACTATGTCGTACATTTACGACATAAAGTAATCAACCATGAGTAAACCGGAAGTATTTGACAAAGAGCTACAAGATCTGGCTTGTTTTGCCAGAGTAATCTCACATCCTGCGCGACTGGCCATATTGAAATACCTGGCCGAAACAAAAACCTGCATATCGGGCGATATATCGGATCAGTTACCGCTGAGCCGCACCACTGTATCGCAGCACCTGAAAGAACTGAGAGATATGGGGCTGATAAGCGGCGAAATAGATGGCCTTAAAATCAATTATTGCCTGTGCAATACTTCTATTTCAAAAGCACTCTCGATGCTGAATAAATTCTTCGACAAGCTGGAGAAGAAGGAACCCGGATGCAGCAAACGGAATATAACCGATGATTTAAGCGGACAGTAATATTTAATAATCTGTTTCCTGAAAACAAGATGCAGGTAAACATCTTGTAAGTCGTATGTATTTACGTTTAACCAGCAGTATAAAACCAACCAAAAGCTTATTTTTTAAAATAGTATATGAAATTGAACCTGAATTTTACAAGCAGTGAATCTTTTCCAAAAGGCAATGTATGGCTAAAAGGATTATTTGGTATTGAAAAAGAAAATATCCGTGTCGACAAACAAGGGGTAATCTCCCAGACTCCGCATCCGGCTGTATTTGGCGACAAACTCAAACATCCTTACATCACTACCGATTTCTCGGAAAGTCAGGTTGAAATGATCACTCCTCCCCTGCCCGACATTAAACAGGCATTGGGATTTCTGGAAGCAATACACGACATAGTCAGTACGGAACTCCCCGACGAATTACTCTGGCCTCAAAGCATGCCTCCCATCCTACCCAATGAAGAAAGCATTCCTATTTCGCATTATTCTGCTATAGGTAAAAAAGATGAAGAGTACAGGCAAAATCTGGCTTTGAAGTACGGACGTAAGAAACAGACTCTTTCGGGTATCCATTTCAACATTTCGCTGAACGAAAACTTATTGAATGTGCTGTATCAAAACTTCGGACATAATATGCCTTTTGATGAATTTCAGGATGAAGTCTACCTGAAGATTACCCGGCAGGTATTGCGCAACAGATGGCTCTATGTCCTGATATTCGGCGCCAGTCCTATCGTAGACGATAGCTTCGAATTGAGATGTAAGAATTATCCGGTTCATATATGCACCAAAACCAGAGGTTTATCTCTTCGCAACAGCTGCTTTGGCTACGGAAACCTGGAGGAGTTATATCCGGACTATAGCAGTACCAGTGCGTACATTCGGAGCATAGATACTATGGTGGCAGAGAATAAACTCCTTGCCGCAAAAGAGCTGTATGCATCTGTGAGGCCCAAATATCTCAACAAATCAAAAGCAATATCTTACACAGAGTTAAGGTTTATCGATATCAACCCGCTGAGCAAGGTTGGCGCTACACCTGAAATGCTCTATTTCCTCCACTGGATGGTAATTTACGGGTTACTAACCAACGAACCGGATGACTTTTCGATGCAACATCAGGCTATTGCAAATACCAACTACCGGAATGTTTCGCTATACGGCTTAAAGAGCGAGATCGACTTAGCAACTACATCCGGCTCAACCTTAAATGCATGGGATGAAGCAGAAAGAATACTACTCGACATGCAAAGCTTATATACCGAGCTCTGCATTGAGGACACAGACTGCTTTAATGCATTGTCGTATTGCTTAGAAATGGTGAAGCACCCGGAACAAAGAATTGTTCAGCAGATATTAAACAACACAGACAAAAAAGGATATATTCCCTTTTATCTGGAGAAAGCTCAGGCCTACTTTGAAGACACCAGGCGAAACACCTACAACTTCAAAGGACTGGAAGATATGGAGCTTTCAACCCAATTGGTTCTTCGCGAAGCTGTACGCCGCGGCATTAGGTTTGACATTCTGGACAAAGGGGAGAATTTTATTCGACTGAAACGGGATAATAACGTTCAATATCTTTGTCAGGCAACTAAAACATCACTGGATAACTATGCCAGCATCCTGGCTATGGAAAATAAAGTGGTAACCAAACTGATCCTGAACGAACAGGGCATCCGCGTTCCCAAAGGATTGGATTATACAGACAGGCTGGCTGCTAAAGCTGATTTTCTCTATTTCAAAAACAAGGCGGTGGTTGTCAAACCCAAATCAACGAATTTCGGTTTGGGCATTACCATTATCAAAAACAATGTAGATGCAACCATATTTGAAAGAGCTGTAGACATTGCTTTTGATAACGATTCGAGCATTCTTGTCGAAGAATTCATTGAAGGTAAAGAGTTTCGGATATTTGTAATGAATGATGAAGTGGTTGGCATTCTGCACCGCGTTCCGGCAAATGTAACCGGCGACGGTATGCTGAGCATCCGGGAACTCGTCGTAGAAAAGAATAAAGACCCGCTACGTGGAAAAGGTTATCACACCCCATTGGAAAAGATTCAACTAGGTGAAGCTGAAATGATGTTTTTAAATGCTCAGGGCAAGGATTTCGACTACATCCCCCGCATGAACGAAACAGTGTATCTACGTGAGAATTCAAATATCAGCACCGGAGGCGACAGCATTGACTTTACAGACGATATTCCGGATTCGTATAAAAGAATTGCAATTAAGGCAGCTCAGGCCTTAAACGTAAAAATCACCGGACTCGATATGATTATTCCTGATTACACGCAGGAAGCCACCGACGATAACTATGCTATTATTGAAATGAACTTTAATCCGGCGATACACATTCACTGCCATCCGTACAAAGGACAAAACAGACGGCTAAACGAGAAGTTACTTGATTTGCTCGGATTCTGTCAATATTGAGAAGATTCATCAACAGGAATAAACCGCATTGATCGGTTTATTCCTGTATACGTTGCACCGAGTTAATCTCTTTGATTTTGATGATATTTTTACACAGGTTATTGATATCCTCAGTGTCGTGTACATAAATATAAAACCGTCCGACAAAGATACCTGCATTGGTTTCTATATTCATTTTACTTATATTTACTCCATAGCCTTCAGAGATTATTTTGAGTATCTGAATGAGGACTCCTTTTTTATCAATCCCTTTTATCTCAATCACCTCTACAAAAGACATTAGCTTGTGCGTAGCCCAATCTACCGAAACAATACGTTCGCCAAAACTGCTTTTGAGTTTAGCAGCCACAGGACACTGACGTTTGTGGACAATAATTTTTTCAGCATCGTCTACATAACCCAGCACATCATCTCCGGGAATAGGATGGCAACACTCGGCAAATGTATACGTTTTACCCGCATTTTCTTCGGTGAGCTTAAATGCCTTTTTCTTGTCGACCTTACTGTCAACAGGCACAGATTGCGGATGTTTGGCATCGGCAGAACCACCAAAGGGCATTTTTAGGTATTTCGTGAAAACATTCTGAGTTTTGGGCTTAAAGATTGTTTTTGAAATATCATCCAGATTCAGCTGCCCTTTGCCGGCTTGCAAATAGAGCTCATTCCGCTGAGTAATGTTGTAATAATTCAGAATCCGTACAATATTCTCATTCTCCGGAGTGAGATTTACCCGGCCAAGTTCTTCTTCAATGCGCCTTTGCCCTTCGGCCGTATAAGATTTCTCTTCTTTTTTAAATAATGCCTTCAGTTTGGCTTTGGCTCTGGCGGTGGTAACATAATCGAGCCATTCGAGTTGTGGGGTTTGTTTCTTTGAGGTCAGGATTTCAACCTGATCACCACTGTTAAGTTTGTAGCTCAGTGGTACGAGCTTATGATTTACTTTAGCACCGATACAATGGTTCCCCAGTTCGGAGTGAACGGAGTATGCAAAATCGAGTGCAGTAGCTCCCTGAGCAATGGTTTTAATTTCGCCTTTCGGAGTAAATACAAATATTTCGGATGCAAAAAGATTGAGTTTGAACGTATCCATAAAGTCTATGGCATTCGGTTCGGGATGTTCAAGCAGCTCTTTAATGGTTTTCAACCATTTGTCCAGTTCCGATTCATCAGCAACGCCCGATTTGTATTTCCAGTGTGCCGCCAGTCCTTTTTCGGCTATGTCGTTCATTCGCTCACTGCGAATCTGAACCTCTACCCAGCGTCCTCCGGGCCCCATCACGGTTACATGCAACGCTTCGTAACCATTAGCTTTAGGAGTGCTCACCCAATCGCGAATACGTTCGGGGTGTGGTTTGTAAATAGCGGTAATAGCCGAATAGAGCATCCAACACTGTTCTTTCTCTGTAAGCCCTCCATGTGGTTTAAAGATAATACGTTCCGCCAGAATATCATATACTTCCTCGAAAGGAATATTGCGGTTCGACATTTTTCGCCAAATGGAATAAATCGATTTCACGCGGGCACGAAGTTGAAATTCATACCCCATTCCGATTAATTTATCATTTATCGGCTTTGAAAACTCCTCGTAAAATATTTTGCGTGGTTCTTCTTCTACTGCCAGTTTGGTTTCTATATCCTTATAGGCATCGGGGTGTTCAAATTTAAAGCTGAGATTTTCAAGTTCGGTTTTTATGCGGAAAAGTCCCAACCGATGGGCAAGCGGAGCGTAGATATATTGTGTTTCACCGGCAATTTTATATTGTTTAGCCACCGGCATAGAACCCAGGGTTCGCATATTATGTAGTCGGTCGGATAGCTTAATCAGAATTACCCGAATATCGTCCGACATAGTAATCAGTAATTTTCGGAAGTTCTCAGCCTGCTCGGATGCTCTTTCGGCAAATACTCCTCCCGATATTTTTGTCAGTCCATCTACTATCTGAGCAATCTTAGGTCCGAAAAGATTCTCAATATCCTCCACCGTATAGTCAGTATCCTCTACCACATCATGAAGTAAAGCGGCACAAATGGAGGTTGAACCCAAACCAATCTCGCTAACCACAATACGGGCTACAGCCAGCGGATGCATAATGTAAGGCTCACCCGATCGCCGTTTTATACCTTTATGAGCTGCTTTGGCAAAGTTGAATGCTTTAGTGATTTGTTCAACTTTTTGGCGGTGATTTGTTTGACTATAATCATCGAGCAATGCTTCAAATTCATGTTGAATCTGATCATCTTCAGTCTGCGGTTCAAGTTGTTCGATTTGCGACATACAATTTTAGTTATCAGGTATTAGTCAACAGTTCAACATTATTTCTTTTAAACAATGCGGCATGGATAACTATTGAATATTCGTGCAAAGATATAAAAAAAACGATTTGTTCTGTAATCCGGAGCTTACAGAGTGCTATTTACTTGTCGAAGATCCGGCCTTCAGCCCATTCACAAGACCATTATTAAGCTCATAAACAAATCAGTAGCCAGCCAGTAACAAACCTACATCATTAGAAGCAATACCGTAATAACGTCCTACCAGCCGGTTTACTAACATACCTTCAAATATATAAGCTCCATGCCGGAAGCCTGCGCTTTCGGATATAGCCGACTTCACACAACCGGAATGAGCAATTTTCATTAGCATGGGTGCAAAGATATTACTTAAAGCCATGGAAGAGGTACGTGCCACACGTGCCGAGATATTTGGAACACAATAATGAACAACTCCGTGTTTTTCAAAAACAGCATTTTTCAGCGTCCGGCATTCCGATGTTTCAAAACAACCCCCCTGATCCACGCTCAGGTCAATAAGAATAGCACCTGTTTTCATGGTTTTGACTAAGTCCTCCGAAACCATAAACCGATCGGAACCATTTATATAACGCAGGTTTCCAATTACTGCATCGGCTGAGGCCAGCGCTCTGATCAATACATTGGGATGAATTACCGAGGTGAAAACCTGTTGACCCAAGTAATGTTGAATCTTTCGGAGTTTATTAATGTCGTGATCGAATATTTTTACCTGCGCTCCCAAAGCGAGTGCCGTGCGTGCAGCTACCGACCCTGCAATACCGGCTCCCAGAATCAGTACTTCGGTAGGCGAAATGCCAGCCACACCACCGAGCAACAGTCCTTTTCCTCCCCGCTCATTGCTCATCAGTTCGGCGGCAACCGTTATGGCGGTATTTCCTTCTATCTCTGAAATGGAACTTACGACCGGAAATGTTTTTTGCTCGTCTTTTATCAGCTCGTAAGCAATGGCATTCATCTTTTTTTTCATCATGAGTTTTATGCAATCGGCCGATAAATTGGACAACTGCAACATCGATAGAATAGAAGACCGATCGTGCATCAGGTTTAATTCTTCTATGGTAGGCGGAGCAATTTTCAGAATAATATCGGCTGCAAAGACCTCGGAAGCATCGTCGACCAAATAGGCACCTGCTTCGCTATATTGTAAATCGGAGTAAGACATCGGGATCCCGGCTCCGCGTTGCACATATACACTGTGACCTTCTTCGGTAACAATGGCAACTCCTTCGGGAGTAAGGGCCAACCGAGTTTCTACATCTGCATTTTCTTTCGGAATTCCAATTGACAGCCGGGGTTGACTAGCTATTTCGCGCAACAAACACTCTTCGGGGAAAAGTGAACGTTTCTCTTTCGGATCTCGTTTCATGAATATGTAAATTTTAATGTTAGACTACAAAACTAAGCACTATTCTCGGAATAAGCAAATAATAAAATGCTTATTCGTTGTTATCCCTAGTTATTTACAGGTATTTCTTCCTTGTTTATAAACAAGAAACCTGCTGTTTCGTTCTTTAATAAGTCATCCTTTATTTTCAAATTCTACAGATTTTTAAATTTATAAGGAGTTCTCAATGTTTAATGAACTATTTCTATCACAATAGCACACATAGGAAACATCCCGATACATTCCCGATTAATCGGGACAAGCTGGGAGAAATGATGGAAGAAAAAGACTTAGGTCACATAGTAAAAGTATCTAGCGATACTTTTACTATGTCTGAAATTATCCCGGTAATCGGGATAATGCTATGTGTTCTTAGTCTTCGATCTTCTAGTTGAAACTAGTGTGAACTATTGTGATAGAAACATATCAATAATAATTATCATTCATTTTGGCTAAATCAGTATCTTTGCACCCAATATGGAAAATAAAAAACTTACAGGACACATAGCTCTTTTTTCGGCCAATGTAATCTTTGGCATCAACAATCCCGTTTCGCGAACACTAATGCCCGAAATACTTAGCCCGTATACACTTACATTCTTCCGGTTGGCAGGTGGGATGTTATTGTTTTGGATGGTTTCAATCTTTACTAAAAGAGAGCATGTGCCTCCCAAAGATATTTTTCTGTTATTTCTTGCTTCTTTCTTTTCCCTGACATTTAACCAACTTCCATTTTTTGTGGGTTTATCTATGACCTCGCCCATCGATGCGTCTATTGTTGTCACCATGCTCCCCATTGTTACCATGATATTGGCAGCTATCATTATTAAAGAACCGATCACACTCATGAAAGCCATAGGAGTAGTGGTAGGAGCCTCAGGAGCCTTATTGTTGATTTTCAGCAGTCAGACTAACCATGCCGGAAATGGAAGTTTCTGGGGAGATCTGATTGTTTTTTCAGCCACCATCTCGTTTGCGATCTATTTCACCGTTTTCAAAGATCTGATAACGCGCTATTCGGCCGTTACTCTGATGAAATGGATGTTTTTGTTCTCCACCATCGTTTGTGCTCCTTTTTGTTACAAACCGTTGATGCAAACTGATTTTACACTATTGAGCGCCGACACTTACTGGCGCATAGGGTATATGGTTATTTTTGCCACCTTTGTGGGCTATCTGCTTATTCCTATCGGACAAAAAGTGCTTCGCCCCACCACGCTGAGCATGTACAACTATGTACAGCCGGTAGTAGGCTCACTGCTTGCCGTGATCATGGGCATAGATGTTTTCGGATACGAAAAAGCGCTGTCTGGAGTGTTGGTTTTCGCTGGAGTTTATATTGTTACGCAAAGCAAATCGAAGGCACAAATGGATGCAGAAAAACAAGCAAAAGGGAAATAATTACCGTCGCCTACAGCAATACTGATCAGCAAGTTCGATCCGCAAGAACAGAAAAATAAAATGCACGATCTTTTTAGTCGGAGAATGGGTACGACTAGCTAAAATAAAAGCAGAGCTTTACAGCTCTGCTTTTATTGTTTATTTCTTCACACCAACCTTATCCCAGCTGGGCGGTGTAACACCCATCAGATTTTTTACAAAGAAGTCGAAGCGTTTGTGCTCGCCATAGTCGCCACCCATGGTGTGCGGCATGCCGGGTAGCACTACCAACTCGAAGTCTTTATTGGCTTTTATCAGTTCGTTGCATACCTTGTAGGTGGTCGAAGGATCTACATTGTCATCCATCTCGCCTACGACTAACATAAGCGGGCGGGTAAGCAAGTGTGCATTCTCCACATTGGAACTGGCAATGTAACTGGAGTCGATCGGATAGCTCATCCACTGCTCGTTCCACCAGATTTTGTCCATGCGGTTGTCATGGCATCCGCACGAAGAATAAGCCGCTTTGTAGTGCTCAGGGTGAAACAGTACGGCTCCCATAGCTTCCTGTCCGCCTGCCGAGGCACCGAAAATACCCATATGTTCTATGTCCATATACGGATATTTGGCAGCCGCAGCTTTTGCCCACAAAATGCGGTCGGGAAATCCGGCATCTTTCAGGTTCTTGTAACAGATTTCTTCAAATGCTTTGGAACGGAACGAAGTTCCCATACCATCCAGCTGAATAAGAATAAACCCTAACTCGGCAAGAGCAGACATATTCCGGTTGTACGAAATAAATGTTTTGGGAGTATACTGGCTGCCCGGTCCGGCATAGATATATTCAATGACAGGATATTTCTTAGTCGCGTCAAAGTTGGTCGGACGGTAAATAATTCCCCAGATATCGGTTTTCCCATCGCGCCCTTTGGCTACAAAAGGTTCGGGTGCAATCCATCCGGCTTTGAGCAACTCGCTGATGTCGGCTTTTTCGAGCGGCATAATGATTTTTCCATCCGCAGCGCTGCGTAATACAGTCACAGGAGCTTTGTTGACCATCGAATAAACGTCTACCAGATACTTTTTATCCTCGGAGAACCAAGCCTGATGCATTCCTTCCTCGGGAGTAAGGCAAGTAAGCCCCGTGCCGTCAAAGCGAATGCGGTAATAACGCACCAGATACGGATCTTCATTGGTTTTCATCCCGTTGGCAGAGAAAATGATTTCACGTTTTTTCTCATCCACATTCAGCACATCGCGTACGTACCATGCCCCTTTGGTTATTTGGTTTTTCACCGTCCCTGTCAACCTATCGTATAGGTATAAATGGTTCCAGTTATCACGTTCGCTCATCCAAATCATTTCTTTGCCATTGTTTACCGTCTGGCGGAAATAGCGTGTGTAGTTTACAAAGGTTTTGGCTGTTTCTTCTACCAGGGTTTTTATCTCGCCGGTCTCAGCCGACATTTCGAGGACGCGATAAACCTGATGTCCGCGCTGATTATATTCGAACATGACGGATTTATTATCGGGCAACCACTCGAAACCTTTCAAATCCATCTGACTTTTGAAAAGATCGTTTGATGCAATTTTCTGATCGCCACTTACGATGTCAAAAATAACCGGCGTACGAACGGGTAATACATCGCCTGGTTTCACATAGTCGCGGGTTTGGAGTTTAGGTTGAAACTGATCGGCCGGCGATGGCTCTATCAGATACAGTTGTCGAGTTTCAGCACCGTGAATGCGCATCACAGCCACTTTCTTTGAGTCCGGCGACCAATACGGATAAGCCGAATAATAATCTTCTTTGGTGCCATCGGTGCTCAGGGCTTTTTCAGCGCCAGTCTTCAGGTCCTTCACGTACAGATTATTGTCTTTGACAAAAGCCGATAACTTTTTATCGGGCGAAACAACCGGTTTTCCTTCCCTTTCCGTGTCTACTTTTCCCCAATATTCTTCTTTAACCACAACCACTTTGTCGCATTTTTTGAGCGAGTTCTGCTTAACGGCATACGTCCAGTTGTATGAATTGTACACAAAGTGCAAACTGTCTAATGCTTCAGTTACTTTCAACGATTGAAGAGGCAGTTTCTTTGCATCAACAGGTTTATCGGTAGCCAATGCTAGTTCCACCGCCAGTTTATTCTGATCGAAAAGATCAGTACGGGTCTTTTTTTGTGCATCAACAAGTACATAGGTTTTTCCTTGCGGCGCATTTTGCACATACCAGAATCGACTGGAGTTTCCAACCCACTGAGGAGTTACATTGGAGTAAGATACTTTGTCTTTGAATTTGTCCTGAAGCGAAAAAGCACGGTTGTACGATTCCACCGTGCCCTGAGCTAAAAGAGACTGGCCCATAAGCCAAAGTCCGAATGAGAGAAGAGTAAGTTTTTTCATTGAAATATAGCTGAATTTTATTTTTGTGAGGAATTCCGGACATACTATCCGGCTTACTTAAGTCCGTTAATCTTTTCCAGTACAAATATATTAATTTATCTTTTCTGATTCACCGCCCGTGCGACCGAATAGACAATAATGATACTTTTTTAGACGGGTTTATCCTCCTCTGATAAAATGACCGACACAAGAAAAAAAAGCAGAGTCGTTTAAAACTCTGCTTTCCTTCATTAACTACAACTTTTTTATTCAATTACTAACAACTAAAGGCCAACCTTCCTTATTCCATTTTAGTTTTTCTATTCGTAATTTTGGTTTTCCATCATCATGAGCATCGTATGCGTGAAAAACCAGATAATCAATTCCATCAAATGTGGCTACTGCATTGTGTCCCACTCCATGCCAGTTATCATCTCCTTGCAGAACAATGGTTCCACCTCCTTTAATCAGAGGGACTCCCGCCTGATCTACATAAGGCCCGGTAACTTTTTCCGACCGACCGACAATCATTTTATACGTGCTATTTATTCCTTTGCAACAATAATCAATGGAAGCAAACAGATAATAATATGCTCCTTTCCTGAAAATAAACGGTGCTTCAATGGCATTTCCACCGGCATCGACAGGATTACCTTCCACTGCCGGAGGGTTTTCCATATTCGGATCTGCTTTTCGAGAAGCAATAGTGGGAATAAACCGGAGATCTTCATCTATACTCTTTGCATCCGGCGAAAGCTTTACCATTTTAATGCCATCCCAAAAAGAACCAAAACACAAATAAGGAGTACCGGTTTCATCAATAACCAGATTGGGGTCAATAGCATTCCAGTTTGTTTTACCCGGAATAGATTGAATCACTTTCCCGTGATCTATCCAGCTAAACGCAGGGTCTTTCGGATCAAGGGTTTTGTTCGTTGCCAGACCAATACAAGAAGTATTTTTCCCAAAAGCCGAAACAGAATAGTACAGGTAGTATTCTCCATTATAAAAAGAAATATCCGGCGCCCAGATATGCCCAGCAAAAGAAGGAATAGAATCCTTAGCCCATTGAGGGCCTTTTGCAAATACAGGTTGCTCATTCTTCCAGTTCTTCATATCCTTCGACGAGAAAACAGACACTCCCCAACCGGTACAAAAAATATAATACGTACTATCTTGTTTGATAATTACCGGATCATGAACAATTATATCAGTTTGTGCAGACATTTGCGCAGAGAAAAGCGAACTCAACAGAACGAAAGAAAAAACAATGTTTTTTATGTTTAATGCTCTCTGTGTAAATGGAATTTTAATAGTTATTGCGGGCATTCGTTTTTGATTTTCAAGAGTTAAAAGCAAATAAGTTTTCTGACAAGATATAAAGGGATGATTTCCATTAAGGCATCACTCTTTTGAAGTTATATGCAGCTGCAGCAAGAATTACATTAACGCCAGCAAGAATTAGGCATCAAATAAGATAAATCTTGCCGATACAAATAAAAGTTTTGTCATTTTATTTTATTGTATATCTGCAGTTATAAACTTATTAAGAAACGACTATTTTTTCTTTTTGCCCCAATATGTTGCGTTTAGATTTTTTTCGGTTCCAGCATACACAAGTGTTACACGGCGTGGGGTGGCTTCCCAATCAACTTCACGTTCAACACAAACAACAACGTTGCCCAATGTTAGTTGCTTTTTTGCCGCATCATAACTCCAATTACCTGTCAAAGCTCCCGACATAGTACCGTCGGCATTGAGGGTTAGCTCAGAGGCGATATCTTGTACGCCATAGCTGTATTTAAGGTTTATGTGCTCCCATGTTCCTGTAAGCGAGTCTTTGGTTATAGTACCGTAATCAGGTACGGCGGCGTAACGTTCGGGCAATGCTATTGGCCACAGGTTGTTTGGTTCGCCGGTAGAAGCCGGACACCATACCAAGCGACGAACATGCCCCATCATAAGGGCATTGGAGTAAGCGTTTCCACCAACGTTGGCTGGCAATCGTCCTTGTGACATTAAGAACCAGTCGTTGGTATTTTCCTTTTTAAATACACAGCAGTGTGATATACCAACCCAACCGTTGCTGAAATTAAATTTGTACGGGTGTGTTACAATCGGGTAGCAGTCGCCACTTCCACTTGTAAAGTTGCGTCCGGTAATGTCTAAATACGGACCTTCGATATTGGTACTTCTCACCACACGCGTGTTATAAGGTACATCTAGTCCATCGTATGCCATAAACAGATAGTAGTAGCCATCTTTATATATTACCTCGGGAGCTTCGCTGCCTTGCCAACGCGACGAAGCTGTACGTGTGCCAACTCTAACTCCATATCTGCTTGTAAGATCACTTGTTGTACTTGCCCACGGATTACCCAGTTTATTTATGGGTTTTCCGCTTGTTGGATCAAGTTGTAACAGAGCGAATCCGCTATGCCAAGAACCATGTATCAGGTAATGTTTTCCCTCGGGGGATACGATATAAGTAGGGTCAATAGCGTTGTAGTAGAAATAAGCACTCCAATCCGATGCATTTGCTCTACTGTAATCTAAGCCGCGATCGGATGATGAAGAGGTAACGAAACCTTTATCAGTCCATACAGCTCCTGCGGGATCTGACGATTCACACATTCCTATAAAAGCACGCTCAGTCCAGCTACCATCAAAGTTCGTCATCGCACCATTGGTACCATAAGTGGGGATATTACCAGTTTTGATTAAATTCAATATCACTATACTGTAGTACATCCGCAGGATATCTTTTCCTCCAACCGTGACCTTACGCACTACGGGTGCCCAATATCCGTATTGAATGTTGCTTTTAGCAATAGCACTCAGCCCCATGCGAGTACGAATGGCGTTGAGCGAGTCTGCAACCCAAGTTGGAGGGTCGTAGAAAGGACCGCCTATCCAATTCCAATTAACTAGGTCTTTTGAACGTTTGCCTTGAAAATGTCCATGACCTTCCGCTGCATTTCCATAGGAAGCATCAGTGCCGTACATGTAATAATAGCCATTGTAATAAGCTACTGACGGATCATGAACGTTAGCCAGATTCCAATTGTCTCGATTCGACCAGGAGGATATGGAGGAATAATCGTCAGCATAAGTAGGAATGCTGAATGTTTTTACTGTATCCGTTCCATCTGTACCACCCGTTACGATTTGTTCGTCTTTTTTGCACCCTAAAAATAACAGGGCTGAAATGCCAGCTAATAAAATCGGGAAATATTTTAGTTTCATGATAAGAAAATAATAAGTAAATGACAAATATGTATGTTGCTGACTATAAATATAACGAGAATCAATCTTCTGTATTGTAAATATACAAGCCCGATAGTAATCAAGATTGATTAAAAACTTCCTTATCAACATACGAAAAAATACGTCGATAAGGAAGTTTCTATTTTAGGAAATTGATTCCTATTTTACAACAGGATGAACAGCCCATTTAGCTAAGAAGGCAGGTCCATTATCTTCACTCTTGTTTGCCGAGTTACCTTTAAGGTTCGGGTTCGCATTAAGAGTACCCTGAAATATTGGGAAATATTCATGTCCTTTAGAGTAATATTGGAACGATGAAGCACTTGCTGTTGAGGCTGTAAGCACATTTGTGTTAGCTGTACCATCGAGCTTATAATAAGCATGTTCAACCAACTGATTCAGACGATCTGTATTGTAGAAGAATCCCCAACGAAGCAAGTCGATACCGCGTCCGTTTTCGCAACCAAATTCTTTCGGACGTTCAACATTTGCTATTTGTTCAAAAAGAGCGTCTTTCGATGTGAAGTCAGACAATTTTAAGTCTGCAAGTGCAACGCGACGACGTACGATGTTAATGTAATCAATAGCAGTCTGGGTTGGACCACTGATTTCATTTTCACATTCGGCAGCACGTAAAAGCACATCACTATAACGCATCAAGCGTAAATTGATCCCACAATGTAAACCAGTCGTAATCGTATTGTAAATATTAGTTCTGGCATTGGTGAATTTAGCGATTGATATACCTCCCTTCGCTGTGTTTGATACTGGAGTTGCAGTGAGATCTTGTTGATAAACTTTGTTGCTACGAGGATCTCCATTCGGATAAGCTGCAGTTTTAGCACCTTTATAATTGCCATAATCACTTTCGTAGGTTACCAATGTCCAGTATAGACGAGGATCGAGACGACCATCAGTACTATTCTCTTTTTTGAACAGATTGTATAACCATGGAGATCCCGCAAGATCACCCCAGCTACCCAATTGTTGGGAAGCGTAGTTACTCTCTACAGCATGCCCTTGAGTGGCTTGTGAACTGATATTTACAGGAGTCCATTCCTGATCGGCACCTCCTGTACCGTAGTCCATAAATTGAACTTCGAAAAGGCTCTCTTTGTTATTTTCATAAGCGGGACCTTCTTTGAAGTTATCTCCATAGTCTGCCATAAGGGCATAGGCTCCGTACTTGCCTGCTATGATGTCTTTCAGTACAGCATAGGCTGCGGTATACTTGTGACGGAACATCAGTGCACGAGCCAGATAACCGGCAGCAGAACCACATGTAGCTCGTCCCTGAGCCCATTCGCCACCTTTGCCGCGCGATGGCAATATCTGCATTGCGGTTGTCAAATCCTTTTCTATTTGATCAAATACCTCATCCTGAGTATTGTTGGCTGCATACATGGTGTTGATGTCTGAATAAGATGCATAATCTGTAATCAATGGAACGGTCTGGTAATACGTCGCCAATTCATAGTATGCCAATGAACGTAAGAAGAGAGCCTGACCTTTAATCTGATTGTAAGAGTCTATTGACATCTTAACACCATCGACTTTCGACAATACATAGTTTGTACGGTTTACAACATGATAGTTATCACGCCATGGCCATTCGTCACCGATTCCAATAGTACCAGGAGAGTTGAGGTTGTCATACTCCAAGTACCATTGTTGAGACGAGTTCCAAACTTCGTCGCCACGCACTGCATCCAGCGTGTAACCAACGCGGGCGAATGTACCTTCGAGACGAATACGGTTGTAACATGCAATAACTGCCTCGTTAAGATCAGACTCGGTATTACCAAAATCGTAAGTTGTCTGACTGTTCGGGTTCGAAATGTTAAGCTGATCGTTACAGGCAGTTATGCCCATAACTAGCACCAACATAATTATAATTTTATTTGTATTTTTCATATTATACTCTTATTTAAGATTATATTATCAGAATGAAGCGCGTACTCCAAACATCATTGTTTGAGGTGTTGGATACGAGCAATAGTTGTAGCCCGGAGTGAATGTTCCGCCTGAAAAGTCCACATTATAACCTTTATACTTGGTAATAGTAGTCAGGTTTTGAGCCGATGCATATATGCGAACCCCGCTAATATAGCTACCAAACCATTTGTCAGGAAAATTATAGCCCAATTCTACGTTTGCAATTTTTAGATAAGAAGCATTCTGAATAAAGCGTTGGCTGAACATATCGTTGGTGATTGAACCGGTTGAATTGTATGCTACGCGAGGCACGTTCGTGTTTCTGTTATCCGGTGTCCAGGCATTTAATAGATCAACACTCTTGTTGAGAGCCCCGTATGAACTGTGCAAAGCTATGTCAACAAAATCTACAGCTTTGAATCCAGTAGCACCATAAGCTGATACACTCAGATCAAAACCTTTCCACTCAACACGAGCATTAAAACCGAAATTTACTTTTGGAATTCCGCTACCCAGGTATGTTTGGTCGTCAGCGGTAATTTTGCCATCGTTGTTAATATCAACGTATCTTACATCTCCTGGTTTGTCAAGTATTTTACCTTCTGAGTTGATGTTCTGAGTAACCAATTTGCCTTTTGAGTTCAGATTATTATCAATTTCCGATTGCGACTGGAAGAGACCGTTGGAAACATAACCATAAAATGAACCGACTTCACGTCCTACCTCTGTGCGACAGTAACCATCAGTACGGGGTTCGTTTGAAACACCCAGACTTGTTACTTTATTTTTGATGGTAGATAAGTTTGCCGAAATGTCATACTTTACAGCGTTTTTGTGATTGTGATAAGCAACCAAGAACTCAAGACCTGAGTTTACCATAGTTGCAGCGTTCATAGTTACGGTTCCGTTGGTTGCACCAGCATTAGTTGGTACTGCTACACTGTAAAGCAGATCACTCGATGTATTTTTATACCAGTCGCAGGTAAATTCCAACTGATTATTGAAAAAAGCCAGGTCGGCACCAAAATCAAGAGATTTCTTCTTTTCCCATTTGATGGCCGTGTTTACATAGTTGGATATTGCAGATCCGGTAACTTTGGTATTTCCAAAGCTATAAGTATAGTTACCTCTCGACATGACATCCATGTATTGATAGTCTCCAATGTTTTCATTACCAAGTTCACCATAACTTCCGCGAACTTTGCACAGGCTCATAATCGATTCGGATACAGGAAAAAAGCTTTCGCGATCCAAGCGCCATCCTCCTGATACGGATGGAAACCAGCCCCAACGGTCAGTTGCTGAAAGACGGCTTGATCCATCGCGACGCCCAGTTACTGAAATCAGGTATTTTCCGTCAAAGTCGTAGTTTAAACGACCTATATATGAACCTAATACGTGTTCGCTTTCAGCACTTGCAGATGATGTTGTAGTGGCATTATTTACCTGCAGATAGTAAGGCTGTGTCATATCAACACCTTTGCCAGTAAGCGTATGAAAGAGTTCGCGCTCAAATGTCTGACCGACAAGCGCATTGATGTGGTGGCGTCCTATTTTACCATCGTAGTTTATCGTGTTTTCGATAAGAGCATCACTATAACTGCGATATCCCTCAGACAGGTTCTCGTCACTCTTTGACAGGTAGTTGGTTGTACTCTGTATAAAGGCAGGCACGAATGTTAAGTCCTTTGCAGTGGTTCTGCTGTACGACACGTTAAGATTGTAATTTAACTTGTGATTGTTGTTCTTCCGTCCAATCATATCCAGTAGGTCAACATCTGCAGAACCAGAAGCAACAATACGATCAACCGTTGAGTTCCTCTTTATTAAATTATTTTCCAACAGCACGTTTGTCACACGCAAGTCACCATGTACATTGTCATAGTAAGTACCATAACCATACGAATCGTATGTGTAATTTGTTGCAGCCGAAATTTTATCATCAAGTACCCAAGTTGATGGGTCGTAAGCCTTGATGGTTGGAGGTGTCAATAACACAGAAGCCATTACAGGATATTGTGCACCATATAGACCCTGCACATACTCGTTAGCATTACTGAGAGCCATATTATCCTGACGACTGTGGCTATAAACGAGGTTTGTTTTGAATTTGATAAATTTGGCAGTCATCGTATTGTTGACACGTCCTGTGTAACGCTCAAAGTTTGGACCGGCACCCACCATAGTTCCTTTTTGGTTGTAGTAGTCTAAACCTATGTTGTAAGTATTGTTATTACCACCTCCAGACAAGTTGATATTATGATTCTGACGTATACCGGTTTTGAATGCTTCTTTGAACCAGTCTGTGTTCACTTTTGCACTGCCATCAGTATTATATAAATAGTTTGCGTTGGTCGGATCGTATCCACCGGGAACACTCATGTTGCTGTTGGAAAAAGCCGAATTTATGTACTGACCATATTGTTTAGAGTCCATTACATCATACACTCCTTTTTGAACGTTGTCAAAACCAGTGTAACCACTGTAGTCTACTCTCATAGGTTGATTTTTCTTCCCTTGCTTGGTAGTAATGATAATCACACCATTGGCTGCACGTGAACCGTAAATGGCAGCAGCCGAAGCATCTTTCAGCACCTGAAGAGATTCGATATCATTTGGAGAGAAGTCACGTATAGTTGTTCCCATTGGGACTCCATCTACTACATACAGAGGTGCGGTACTACCAAACGAACCGATACCACGAATACGAACAGTAGGATCTGCACCTGGTTGTCCGTCACTTGTAATTTGGACACCGGCTACTTTCCCTTCCAGCATGCTCGAGATATTTGAGTTAGATACTTTTTTCAAATCCTCGGTATTAACGATTACCACTGAGCCAGTAAGATCAACTTTCCGCTGTGTGCCATAACCTATTACTACTACTTGACTTAGCTCTTTCAAATCAGAAATTAGAGTAATCTTTCCAAGGTTTGTTTTATTTTCAATGGTTACTTCCAGCCTTTTGCATCCTATAGATGATACTAGCAACGTAGCATTTGAAGGAACAGAAAGAGAGAATTCTCCATCAAGATTAGCTATGGTACCATTCGTCGTACCACTTTGTTTTATGGATGCGCCAACAATCGGATCTCCGTTTTCGTCAACAATTTGGCCTTTTACTGTTATATCGCCCTGTTGACTTATTAACATTTGGTCGGTATTACCGGTACTTTCTGCATATGTTGCCGGTGCTATTAGCACAAGCAATCCTAATAGGAATAAATATGTATATTTCATTGTATATCGATTTTATCTTAGTGATTAATCTACTTTTATTGTCTCTCCAGGCTTCAATGCTCTGCTTTTCGAAACTTTACTAACATTAGCTGCTTTTGTACTCTCTACAGAAACTTTTAAGGAAATCACAATAGTAGCACCATCCATGTCAGTTTTGAAGTTGTCAAAATTGAAATTATTAGTTAGATTGGCTCCAAGATAATATGTACCCCAACCAAAATTATCAGCGCGTAGTACAAAGTATTCTTTATAATTTAGACTACTACGGCTTTGTCCATTAGTTAAAGCAAGAAGCCAGTTATTCCAATTGTTGGCTTTACTAGAATAGTTTACAAATTTATAGTGGAAATATCCTTCGCCCGTTACTGAGGTATAATTAGTAAATGCACTCCACCATGCTGTACTATTATCTACGGCGCCTACAGTTGTTGCCGAAGAATAGGGATAAAACCATGCTGCAGTATTTGTTATGTCAGCAAGAGCACAATAATAAGTTTCAGTAGGATTCATCACCATGTGTCCACCATCGGTAATCAAGAATGAACCAAAACCTCCTTCCGGAAGTCCCTTAGCAAAATATGTATAATTATATACTTGATTTGTTGCTGTTGTTATGGTTGCAGTCATGTCTGCTCTGTAAGTTACTTTATCTGTAGGTGTTTCGGGTTGATAAATTACTTTAGAAGGAATAAGATAGACTTTTTTCATTAGGAAATGACTGCCATCGCAAACTAAGGAAGAAACGAGATCATCAACTCCGGAAACTTTTTGTTGATATGTTTCTGTCATCGTTGTACCATTAGTTCCAACTGCAGTAGCTGTTACAAGTACATAACCGGTAGAAGCGTGGTCAATTTCAATAGTAACATGTGCACCTTGCATCGTTTTCCGGAAGTCGTTCCAAATATCGCCATCTGCATCGGTATCAGGAAAATCATTAGTAATTTTACTGGCATCGAAAAGATAACCTTGAGATGTCATTGTACCACCCCATCCGTAAGCATCTGAACGGAGAGCAAAGTATTCAGAATAGCTAGCAGCATCACGCTTTGCATTTGCAACGCAAAGATTCCAGTTATTCCAGTTATTGACACCTGAACCATAGTTGATAAACTCCATATGCAAGAGCTTGTTGGAAGGAATGGTGAAATAATCAGAGAATGCTGTCCACCAAGCGGAACTATTATCCTCGTTTCCCACAATTGCGGTATTAATGGTGACGTATATTGTGTCACCTGTGTTCGGTTTCGACGCTGCAATTGAGTCAATCTTGTGTTGCAGATCAAAGGGGGAGTCAATTGAAAAGCTGCCCAATTGATCGCACCCAACTAAGCTGAAAGCCAAGACTACTGCACATATAGTGCACGTCATTAGTTTAGTGATTTTCATGAAATTAGAATTAATTGTTGTTTGTTATTGATATTATTAAAGTGTCAGGTTCACACCCTACACGTTGATTTTGTTTCATAATAGGATTATTAGCATGGTTTTAGTCCATATTTGAAATTCTACTATTCTGCTTTTAATCGTTTACAAGGAGTTAGATCTTTTTCCAATCAAGCACTCCTTCAATTCACAAAATTGCATCAGTAGCTCCGTTTCTTGATATTTTGTACATATTATTTTAGATTTTGTGAGTTCTCGTATTTATTGATTTAATATAGACATTAAAGAATAATTTCGAAATAAACTAAGGATAATTGTGCGCTTTCATGACTTCTGTTTTTTAATGAATACTATATGTTTCTTTTATTATTTCAGATGCAAATGTATGAATAGTTGGACTCGACACCGTAAACAAATGTTTTTTTTGAGTGGACAATTGTATATTTTGATGAAAAAAGAAAAACGAATTTATTATTTTACATAACACTGAGTTTATATAAGCGTACTTCCACGTATAAAGTCATTACCCTTAGATCCATATATCTTACATACTTAGTCGTAAAAAAAATCATCCTAAAGTCGATTTATAGATAGAATCAACTTTAGGATGAAAATAGCAAAATGATTAAAGACAGATTTCTCCTTTTATAATCAGTAGTTCCAATTATAATTTTATCGTATATAAATTAAATGATTGCGGAGCAAGTTCCACCTCTAACTTATTTCCTGAAATACGAATCTCCTTTTCAGTTGGAACAACATTATCCGGTTTATTCAGGGTGTTTTCGGCATCCATATCGGAAGAAACAAGGGTAGTTTGTGTTCCTTTTCGTTCGGAAGCTTTTAAACCATTAATAGTATAAGTTATTTTACGAGCCTCTTTGGATGTATTGGCAATCTTCAAAATAATTTCATTCTTATTCTTATCGAGTGCCGAGCTGGCAAAAATTCCATCTTGCCCGGCCAACGGCAATTTATTTTCAACAGTAGGGAGCACATTGGTTCCAACATGCATTCCATAAAGCTGCTGAACATAATAATTAGGCGATTTTACAGAACGAAGATTATCAAACCAAATGAGATCCGGTTTCCACTGCCATCCCTCAACATGAGCAAAAAGCGGTGCATAAGTACATTGATAAACCACATCGGCATTACGTTCAAAGCCGGTCATGAAAGCAGCTTCGCAAAGTGCAGATTCAAAATTATTTTTCCGGTTTTGCGGATGGCAGGCATATTCGCCGGCAAATACTTTCGGTCCCTTTCGGTCATAATTATCATAGCGTTTTGCATTGGCCAAAAACCATTGTGGATCTCTATAATAATGCTCGTCTACCAAATCAGCTTTCAGTCGTTTCATTTCACTCCACCCAAATTCAAAGTCTTCTCCATCCGGATTAGGGCCGGCTGAACCTATGATTTTAATAGCAGGATATTTACTTCGGATTGCTTTTACAAACGGTTCGAGACGCTCAGGATAAAGTTTTCCCCATTGCTCGTTCCCCACAGCTATCATTTTCAGGTTAAAAGAAGCCGGATGTCCCATATCGGCACGTAGTTTTCCCCATTTCGTAGTTACAGCTCCATTGGCAAACTCAATTAAATCGAGTGCATCCTGAATATAAGGATCTAAATTATTTACAGCAACATGAGCTTTTTCATCTTTGTTTTGGAACTGACAGGACAATCCGCAACTAATAACGGGAAGTGGCTCGGCACCTATTTCTTCCGATAATTGGAATAACTCAAAAAATCCCATTCCATACGATTGGAAATAGTCGGGGAAGAAACGGTTTGGGAATGTATATTCCCAACGGTTCTCATTTAGTTTACGATTCTCAACAGGTCCAACAGAATTTTTCCACTCGTAACGGGTTTGTAAATCGGTTCCCTCCACAATACAACCTCCGGGAAAACGAAAGACTCCCGGATGCAAATCATACAGCGCTTGTGCAAGGTCTTTTCGTAATCCGTTTTCACGACCTTTCCATGTATCAACAGGGAAAAGAGAAACGTGATCCATATCCACAGCATTTTTTGATGTAAGGAAAATCCGCAGACGGGCTTTCGCTTCGGTTTTACCGGCTTTCAATACAACCTGATATTTCTTCCATTCCTTTGAATCGACAGTCAGTTTTTGCGTACTAAACACATTACTTTCCGGGTCGATCAACTCTACGCGAACACTTCCTGAAGTATTTTCTTGAGGCAAACGAGCCCAAACAGAAAAGCGATATTCAGCATTCTGTTTTACGCCCACACCAAAGAACCCTTCGTTATCGAGTCCGGTTTGTTTCTCATCATGACCCGGGTATGAAAGGCGGACATAATGCGGATTGTTGGGGAAAGGTGCTTCGTCAGTACGAACTTCCACATTACCAAAAGTAGTCCAGCCCAACAAATTTTGGGGAAACTCAAAAGATCTGTTTTTAATCAGTTCGGCATACAGTCCACCGTCTGCACCATAGTTGATATCTTCGAAAAAGATGCCGTACATGGTTTTTTGGATGGGAGAGCCGACTTTTTTCAAATCGACCTGAATGTTATGCGTTTGCGAAAAGATTAGTTGTGTTCCTAATACAATCGAGAGTATAGATAACACGAAAGATTTGTTTTTTCTCATATTGGAAATCATGTTTTAGTTTCTAATCGGTTTTTTAATTATACAAAGTAAATAAAATCTATATGGTTAAAGGTGGACGAAATCTTCTTTTTAGAGGAAGAATGAATACTTACTGAAATTGAATTGTCAGGCTAGCCCATCTTTCATTCCATTTTATCATCAAAAAAAGAACTGGGCTGAACACCGAAATGCTTTGTAAAGCAGCGTGTAAAATACTTAGGATCATTAAATCCAACTTCATACGCAATCTCAGAAATATTTAGCGAATGATTTATCTGATTCTTTATGATCAATTCACGTGCAATGTTGAGTCGGTAAATACGAATAAACCTACTAGCCGATTGCCCTGCCAAATTCTTTAACTTTTTATGTAGCAAGCTGCGACTAATTCCCATAGCGTCCATAAATTCAGTCACATCAAAATCCGGGTTTGTATAGTTTTCCTTAACTACCCTCAAAGCTTTGTCGATAAATTTCTTGTCTAACGACTCACTGTCAAAGTTCAATGTTTCAGGATCCATGTTCTCGGCAAAATTGAGCTGAATTCGTTTCCGTTTTTCGCTCAGATTTCGGATTATTGCTTTTAATAGGTCTTCATCAAAGGGTTTCACCAGAAATGCATCGGCTCCAAGTTGAAAGCTTTCAATTTGTGTATCGGTTGAAGACTTGGCTGTAAGTAAAATAATAGGAATATGCGAAGTAGTAAAAGTAGTTTTTACCCGTTTACAAAACTCCATACCATCCATTTCGGGCATCATAATATCACTGATAATCAAGTCAGGAAGATAACGGTTAGTTACCTCAAGTCCCACAACTCCATTAGGAGCCTCAAGTACATTAAACTCATCGCTCAAAATAGATCGAATATATTGGCGCATATCGCTATTATCTTCGACGATTAACAAAACAGGTTTTCCTTTAGAAATGTCTTCAGAAATAACATCATTCTCATCGGTTTGACTTGCAGGTGTCATTTCAATGGATTCACCATCCAACGATACAACACTTGTCATCCGCCGTTCGATAGGTATAATAAACCGGAAACTAGCTCCTCCGGAGGCCTGATTTCTTACTTCAATTTTTCCATTGTGCAACTGAATGATTCGCTTACAAAGATAAAGTCCAATACCGGTTCCACTTTGTCCATATCCCGAGAAAGCTTGATTTTGTTTAGATTGATAGAAACGATCGAATATTTTTTCCTGATCTTCTTCGGGAACGCCTTTTCCAGTATCTTTTACCGCTACATAAAGCCGCTCCTTTTGATCTGATTTATCTACATAAGTACTGGCAACTACTGTAATAGTTCCTTGATTAGGGGTGAATTTAATTGCATTAGAGAGTAAATTACTCAATACCTTTTGCATGTTATCTCTGTCAAACAAAAACTCGGCCGGATTAATGCGGTATTGTTTACGGAAAATAACGCCCCGGTCTTTTACCAGATCTTCGAATGGTAAAATCAGGTCATCCAGAAATTCTACAAAATTTTGTTGTGTTTTTACCAATTCCATCTTACCCGAATCCACTTTTCTGAAATCCATCAGTTGATTGATAAGTGTCAGCAACAATCGGGAATTACGTTGTACAATATTAAGTTGTTCAAGAACTTTCGGGTTTGTACTCAACTTCAACGATCGCTCTACTGGTCCAAGAATCAATGTGATCGGGGTTCTGAACTCGTGGGTAATATTAGTGAAAAATGATATTTTATCCAGATTAGCTTCCTGTACCTTTTTTGACAGGGTAATAAGTTGCTCCTTTTGATGAGTAATTTTCTGATTTTGGTTTGTCAACATTTCATTCTGTCGGGATACTTCTTGCTGATGCTCAATAAGTATTTCCATATTCGATTTGAGTTGATCTGCTTGTTCTTCGAGCATTTCTTTTTGCTGCTCAATTTCATGAGTCCGTTCCTCCACCAATTGCTTTAGCTGAATCTTTTGTTTTTTCAATAAGTTGATTCGATGAACATAGTATTGATACACACTATAAATCAAAGAACTAAGAAACATAAGGAGAAACCACCATGTTTTATAAAACGGAGGAATTACTTTTATTTTGAGAGTAGTAAGCTCGTCAGACCAAGTTCCATCGGTATTTGTACACTTAATTTCAAGTTCGTATTTACCATATTTGATGTTGGTAAAAGTTGCAAAGCGCCGATCTGAACTTACCTCAGTCCAGTTATTGTCAAACCCCTTCAGGCGATAAGCATATTTAATCTTATCCGCCAGATTATAACAAAGTGCAGAAAATTCTACGCTGAATGTTTTGTCGGATTCTTTGAGTACAATCTGATGTAAATTAGTTCCTTCAAATTTTAAATGGCGATCCGAATTTTTGAAATTAGGTGGAAATATATCTTCATTCAGGACTTTAATACGCGTAATCGAAGCTTTATTTTTGATTAATATCGGATTTGATTTCAACGGATCAAAGCAGGTAAATCCGGCTACACTCCCAAAGTACATTTTTCCATCTATACCTTTGCAAAAAGCATCCCAATAGAATTGATTGGATTGCAGTCCGTCTACCTTCGTGAAACTTCTGTTACTATCTTTGCTTGGATCGTAGGCACACAACCCTTTGTCGGTGCTTAACCATATCCTACCCGCATCATCTTCAAGCATACCATATACCACATTATCCAACAATCCGGTATTTTGATTGAAATTCTGGAATTTCATCCCATCCGTTTTTTCATTGAGACAATAAATGCCGTTACCATTGCTTCCAAACCACAAATGGCCTTCTTTGGTCTCCAGTATACAATTTATTTTCTCTATTTTGTGTGAAGCAGGATTCGTCAATTCATAACGAAAATGCTTGTAATATATCCTGTTCCGTTTTATATTTGTCTTATTCAAATAAATACAAAACAATCCATTACCAGCACCCACCCACAACCGTCGATTATGGTCAATATACATGCCGGTTATAAATTTTGGACGCTTTTCCAATGGTAAGTAACTTAATACATGGGTAAATTGACCGTTATCCAGGTCAAGATAATCCAGTCCAAGGCGTGTGCCCACCCATAATGCATGGTTTTTATCATCCGATGCCATGGCAGCAACAAAATTATTGAATATAGATTTCTTTGAATTTGGGTCATTGTAGAATTGTTGAAATACCGGCTTATACCTGTCTGCATACTTCACTCTATTAATTCCTCTCCCCCACGTTGCAAACCAATAATCGCCACGATAATCCTGACAGATACTGCTGACAGAATTGTGACTTAATGATTTTGCATTACCCAACTCACTATAATAATGAGAAAAAACGGTTGAACCATGCTTCCGTAGATTAAGTCCTCCCTCTACAGTGCCAACCCACAAGTCACCGGATTTATCTTCATAAATGGAATTCACCGGATTCTTGGACAAACTTGTCGAGTTTTCCGGAGAATACAAAACGTTACTGAAGATATTGGGATCAGGAGTCAAGAGATTTATACCCCCCTTTTCAGTTCCGACCCAGATGGAATTGTCATTGACAAAAACACAGCTGACAAAGTTATTATTCAGCGAAACTCCGTTCCAATTAGCTTCTGAGCTTATGTGCTCAAAATTATCCGTTCGATAATCATAGATATTTAAACCAATAAGGGTTCCTATCAGTAATTGTCCGTTTTTGTTTTTATTGATATCGGTTATGTAGCTCGACGAAAGAGAGGTATTCCGAAATGGATTTGCCAGATAAGGAGTTAAAGTCTCTGAATTCGGTTCATACTTGTAAAGACCTATAGAAGTTCCAACCCAAATTAAACCATTGTCGTAATACAGCACATTTACGAACCCTAAAAAGTTTTTTAATTTCTCGTCTGTATTTACCTTCTTATACTTTCCGTTAGCTCCTTTTATCAAGCGGCACACCGTATTATCAATCCCCAAAAACAGACTTCCATTGAGTTGCAAAAATGCAGTAACGGCAGAGTTACTTCGATAAATAATTTCTGTTTGGATTTTATTGTCAGCAGTATAATGTAGTTTCACCAACCCTTTGTCATAGCCAATCCACAAGTCACCGGATTCATCTTTTTTTATAAAGTTTATGGTACTGGAATGCAGATTAAGCTTAGAATCCAACATGGCATTTGCTATTTCGCCGGTTTGATAGTTGAAGAAGTTGAGTCCGTTTTCGGTTCCAATCCAGAAATTGCCATTGTTGTCTTCTTCAATACAGTGAATATTATCACTCTGCAGAACATTTCCTAAGTTCCGACTATTAAAGTGGATAAAATCATACCCATCATACCTGTCGAGCCCATTGCTGGTTGAAATCCACATAAACCCCCTGGAGTCACGGAAAATCTGATTCACCAGATTTCGCGACAAACCGTTGTCGGCTGTTAAGTAACTGATTTTATAAGGCAACGACCACGAAAAGTTTAAGCTGATAACTGTAAGGATGGTCAGAAGGAATATTTTCTTCATATTTTTGAAATAAAGTCCGCTACGAAAATAAATAAAATATCTCGTTTGAAAGGTGGATAAATGTTTAATATATGCGGACTATTTCGTACAAGATCTTTTCAACCCCAATAAGCTTAGCATGTTCGGCGATAGAAAAACATTATTCAAGATTAGGCGAACCGGTTCATTATTTTCAGCTCCAGCCAATCATTGTTCAGCTATCATGCAAGCAGCTCCTACATTGTTTTGCATGGTTACGCTCCATATTTCTTTGCCGTATCAATCCAATGTTCAGCAAGTATCTCCGAGTTTGCTCCTAAACTACGGGCCAGATGCAAGGCTACGCCCATGATTAAAACAGACGCTTCGTGCACCTCCTGCATGGTTTGCAAAGTTCCGAATTGTTCCTGTGCTTTTAGTAAGAGTAAGTCACGGTGCTTTTGGACAAATAAAACCGGATCGTCTGTGTCAACCGAGACATCAGGAATGGTCAGGCTATCGATCCAATCCGATCCGATGTTGCTTGCTAATACTTCGGGATTCTCGTTAGCCATTTTTCTCCACAGTGGTAATGTTTCGGTATCTCCCGATTCAGCCAAACCCGTATCGAGCAACAGCTCAAAGGCAATATCCGCTAAGCTTTGCATCAGTTGCAAATATTCATTTTGAGCCTTCTCGAATGCTTCGGTCTGCTGTCCTTTGAGGTACTCACCTACGGTCAACTGTGGTAATCCGGCAACTTCGGGACACCCGTCCAAACACGGGAACACTTCGCCCTGATGCATATAGCTCAGCGCTTCACTTTGTATTTGCCGACCAAGCGGAAACAACCGACAAGCGAGTGGACGCCCTACGTGAACGCTGCAACCAAAATTATCGATATATTGACTACAAGCTTTTTTCTCCCGCCAACCGGGTTTACCATCAAAACACAAACGAATTCCGCCGGACTCGCAATACAGATCACGAAATTCACGAGGACTTACTTTTTTCTCGCGGGCCAGACAAAACAACTCCCAGGGATTCAGCATCACCAGGTTTCCATGACAGCAGGTTCCCCTGCGCGAACAGGTAAGCGGTAATTTATCTTCAAGACTTAGTTTTGTTGTTTGCATTGTAAAAGGTCAATCACAGAGTGGTTAAATATAGATTGATTATGTTCAGCCCACTTCGGGGCTGGTTATGTTTGACTTTTGAAATCCGTGGGTTGCGCCCACGGTTATTCATATTTAGCCACTTCGTGGCTATAATCTCAACACTTCATTTATGATCATTGGCAAAGAATAAGCTGTATAGCATCCATTCTGAGTTGTGCATGTTGAATGAGTGTAGCCAACGTTCCTTGTTCAACAACTGCTATCTGCATTTCTTCGGGCCTGATATTTTTATTTTTCTTTTGTAATTTGAATAGTCGATCTATTTCATGATTCAGCGTGAGGTTCATGCGTAACATTCCATTTGCAATTTCATCTTTGCGATGCGCTGCAGCTATACTCTTGGCTGCCGCAATCATATCGGGCAACAGGGTTTCCACCACCCTTTCATTGTCCAGCAAAGGATCGATGGAGCCGGCTGTTACCTTTTTGTCGAATGTTTCAACAGGATAACTATCTGTCACATCTTTGCCGGTATGATCTACCACAATTCGCAACGGAGTATTTGGCAGAAAACGGTCTACATAGATGCTTTGCCTGCCGGTTGTTTCAAGTACAAAAAGAATTTCCAGCAACATGCCGGGTCTGTTGGAACCCCTCAGTACGCCGAAGCTTGCACTTCCGGTACCCGAACTTAATACCATATCTATAGAAGCCGTTGTCATGGGATGATCCCAACTCAGGAAACTCATATCTTCCCTGCTCAGCGCACGTTTCCGATCGAATGTCACCCCTATTCCTTCGGCCGGAATAGACGGAAATACTTCGGAAGCCGGTTGCAGAAAGTACGTACGGGCTGCAAGGTCTTCTACTTCCACATCAAAGTGATGAAAGACTCTCATAAAATAGTTTTCAAGACTCCGGTCGCTGTCTTCTGCCTGAATCTGCTCCACCAGTTTCGCAGCTATTGCGGGGCGATACGAATTCATCTCCAACAATCGGTCGCGTCCGTCGGCGAGGCGTTTCTGAAGTTCTTTTCTGAAGACGAATGTTTCGGCTATCAATGTTTCCAGTTCCGGACAAGAGCCGGTCGATGATGCCGACCCGGAAATAGTAAGCAGCCGGTCGCAAAACAATTTGGAAATCTCATTTCCACCCTCTATGTTTTCTTCAAAAGCATTCAGTCCTTCGTGAAACCATCGCACCAGTACCTGTTGTGGCGTGTTTTCAAGGTAAGGAATATGAATATGAATCTCCTCGGTTTGTCCTATTCGGTCCAACCGACCGATGCGCTGCTCCAGCAATTCGGGATGAAGCGGCAAGTCAAACAGCACAAGGTGATGAGCAAACTGAAAATTCCGTCCCTCGCTGCCTATCTCCGAACACAGGAGAATCTGAGCACCGTCCGATTCCGAGAACCAGGCTGCATTTCTGTCCCGTTGCACAATGCTGAGGTCTTCGTGAAATATGCCTACTTTCGGACCGAGCCGTTTCGTCAGTACTTCTTCCAATGCCAGTACCTTTTCTTTACTCTTGCAGATAAGTAATACTTTTTCGGGGTAGAGTTCCTTCAGCATCGACAATAACCATTGCACGCGGGGATCCTCCCCAAACCAATAGTGTTCGTCGGGCGTATCTGTTGGTTGCAAATCACGGGCAAACTCCGTTGCGAAACGCTCCGCCCACAAAGACGGATCTTCGGTTTCCGACAACGGAATCAGATGTGCTTTACGGGTTGGGAATCCGGTCATGGCCGATCGGGTATTGCGAAACAACACGCGCCCGGGACCGTGCTGATCCAGTAAATCTTCAATCAGTTTATCCTTTGCGGCATCTCCTCCTTCGGCGAGAGCTTGTATTCTTTCTTTTGAAAAAATGGAGGTCAATAACTTTGTATCCTTAGCCGGTAACTTTTTACCCAGATGTAGTTTCTCTACTATATCGGCAATGTTTCGGGGGTCGGACGACTCCTGTATAAAATCATCGTAGTTCGAATAGCGGTTGGGGTCCAGTAAGCGGAGTCGGGCAAAATGGCTTTCCTCTCCCAGTTGTTCCGGGGTAGCGGTGAGGAGCAGCAATCCTTTGGCCACTTTGCTCAGTTGTTCCACTACGGCATATTCCGGACTTACGCTGTCGACAGACCATTCCAGATGATGTGCTTCATCCACCACCAACATATCCCAGCTGGCAGCAATGGCTTGTTGGGTCCGTTTGTCGGAAGCGGCTAGAAATTCGGTACTACAAAGAATCAGTTGATCGTCCAGAAAAGGATTACCATCCGGTGCACTGCCGTCCAGCGAGGCACAGCGCTCTTCATCAAAAATATGAAACCACAGGTTAAACCGACGCAGTACTTCTACAAACCATTGATGTACCAGCGACTCGGGCACCAGAATAATGACCCGCGATATGCGTCCACTCAGCAACAGGCGATGCAGGATAAGACAAGCTTCGATGGTTTTTCCAAGACCCACCTGATCGGACAGCAACACGCGCGGTGCATAACGCGAACTTACCTCGTGAGCTATATAAAGTTGATGAGGAATCAGATCTATTCGTCCGCCCACAAATCCTTTTACGGCAGACAACCGCCTTCTGTAATCGTGTTGCAGGGTTTCGCGGCGCAAGGCAAAAGTTTGTGGAGAGTCCACATCACCCGCAAAAAGCCGGTCTTCCACCCCATGCGTCACCGACATATTGCCAAGCTCAGCTTCCGACAACTTCCGGTTTTTGCCGTAATACATATACAACTCACCCTCCGGTTCAACATGCTGAACAATCAAGGGTTGATTGTTGGTATCGATGATTGTATCGCCCGGTTTAAAAATAACCCGACGCAAGGGAGCACTTTCCACAGCATACTGCCGCTTTTCGTTGGACAGGGGGAAATAAACTTGTACTTTTCGGTTACCTACTTCGGTCAGAATGCCAATGCCCAGCTCGGGTTCGCCTTTGCTGGTATATCGTTGATTGGGGAAAAAATCTTCCATAGAGGAGTTTACGTGTGTCAATGTTGTTTTTAGCCTGTTTGGGAACAGGGCTTCGAATTACAGGTCAAAGTTAGTGATTAATTCGGGAAGGGAGAATGTCGACCCCTAGTCCCTAAAGGGGAATTTGAGATTAGTCCGTCTATTTTAATTTCGTTGCACGCGCTGTCTGTTTACAATGAGCTATTTCCCGTAGGGAATACATATTAATAGAAAATAAAACCGATACAACCCATTCCCCGTAGGGGATAAACAAGCTCAGATGTGAATGTTCCCGATAGATAGGGACAAGCTCTATGGACAATAAATATACATCTCTTTTTGTTCTATGAATATATAAGTCCTACGGACTATTTGTTTTGCTTTAAATACTAAACTTTACCTACCACGCGATACAATCGCGCGGCGGCGTGGGTGGTCTTTTGTCTGTAGAATAAATTAAATAACTATCTATTCAATGATGAAAAATAACTATATTTGTCGTTGATTAAATCTTTACCTTTCTAGACAAAAAAGGTTCTTGCAATTGTAATTAGAAGCTATATAATAAAACTTGTTTTAAGATGGATTATCGTTTAGACCTATTAGATGAAGCTAATTTTGAAAGCTTAGTAAATACTATTTGTCTGGAAATACTGGGAACAGGAGTGGTGGTTTTCTCATCAGGCAAAGATGGAGGGCGTGACGGCAAATTTACAGGAGTTGCCCAAAATTACCCATCCAAGGTAGATAATTGGAGTGGCAAATTTATCATTCAGGCAAAGCATTCATCAAGCCCTATTGCATCATGCTCTGACAAAGAGTTTGAAAAAATTGTAGCTACTGAGATTGTTAAGATAAAGAAACTTAAAGCAAAAGGTGATATTGATAATTATATACTCTTTACAAACAGAAAATATTCTGGGGTAAAAGGCGAAGAACTTTGTCGAAAAATTATTCATGAGACAGGTATCAGCAATGCAGTGATAATCGGTAAAGAAGTTCTAAATAATCAATTTCTAAATATAAATAAAGAGATTGTAAGATTATATAGATTAGATCAACACCATATACCTTTTGAATTTTCTGACGAAGAAATTAAAGAAATAATTCTCACATTTAAACAACAATTGCCAAGTATAGGTGTTGGTATACAAAACGAAGTTGATAAGCTGAAATATGATTATTCCCATATTGAAAAAGATCAAAAGAATAAGAAAAACTTATTGAGCGAGTCATATTATAAAAATGTGATACTTTCAAAATCATTGATGGATTTTGAGAAGATTGAACAATTCCTGAACAATCCGATTAATTCAGAGTTGAAAGAATATTATTTTGATACAGCTAATGAATTGAGTCAAATGATTACCCTAAAGAGAGACGATTTCAATGCTTTTGAAGAATTATTTGTTTTTATTTACAAATCAATTTGCGATGGTGCCGTTGATTTAAAAGGAAGTAAAAGACATATAACTACTTTTTTGCATTATATGTACGTTGAATGCTTAATTGGAGAAAAATGATTAAACCAGACAGACATATGAATCCTGATTTCTCTGTTATCAATATAAGTGCTTTTGTATTGAAACAGCTTAATCCTTTTTATGAAATCAGCTACGATGATTTATTAAAAAAAGTAATTGAGAATATAGGAGAAGGTGCTAAGGAGAATTATCCTTATGCGCTCAACTTTCTCTTTCTTCTTGGGAAAATAATCTATTCGGAACAAACAGATTCATTTAAATACTATGCAACTAAGTAAATTATATTGCAATAAAGAGGGCTTTAAGAATATTCTTTTCAACTTGAATGGATTGAATATAGTTTATGCTGATGTAAAATCTGATTTCAACGAGAAAAAAAATTCACATGATTTAGGCAAAACTAAACTTGCTGAAATTATTGACTTTCTTTTATTGAAAGGAGTTGATAAAAAGCATTTCCTATTAAAAATAAAAGAGGACGAAAAATCTATTTTTCATGAATATATCTTTTACTTAGAACTTTTTTTAAACTCGGGTCAATATTTGACGATTAGAAGAAATGTTTCTTCTAATACTAAGATATCATTTGCCTTGAATGATCAAAGAACTGAGGGATTTATTTCTCCATCAAAATGGGATCATGAGAATGTTCCAATTGATAAAGCTAAAGTTATGCTCTCCGATTATCTGTCTATGGATTTTTTTCTTAATAAGGGATATGATTATAGAAAATCGATTAGTTATTCACTTCGAACACAAGATGACTTCAAAGATGTCTATAGACTTAATAAATTTGTAGGGAAAGACATTAATTGGAAGCCTTTTGTATTTGACTTGTTAGGTTTTAAGGGAGAATTACTTCGATTAAAATATGATAATGACTCAAAGGTCGAAACTATAAAGACTTTTATCGATAGTCTTAAAAATGAGTACTCTGTTAAGATCGAAGATCGTGATGAAATTGTTGCAGAAAAATCAATTCTAGAGGCAGATTTTAAAGAAGTAGAAGAGCAAATTGATCGGTTTAATTTTTATCAACAAGACAAAAAATTGATTAGGGAGGGAATAGAAGAGCTTGAAAATAATGTTAGTGCACTTAACTCATATTCCTATAATCTTAATTTTGAAATTGATAAACTTCGAAAGTCTATTAAGAATAATTTTTCTTTCGATATAGATAAGGTGAAGAAAGTTTTTGAAGAAACAGAGATATTTTTTCCGGAACAATTAGTTTCTGATTATAATAGCCTTGTTGCATTTAATGAGAAACTGACTACTGAAAGAAATAAATTGTTGAAAGAGACTCTTAAAAACAAGTATAAAGAACTTGATGAGATTAACGACCAATTAAGTGAGATTAATAATGAACGTGAGAAGTTATTAAGTCATTTGACAGATAGTGATACCTTTTCAAAATTTAAGTCGTGTCAAAAAGACTTAGTAAAAGTTGAAGGTAAATTGCTTAAATTCAAAGAAAAACTAGATATTATTGATAAAATAATAAAGAAAGAAAGTGAAATAGAGACGCTTCATAGCAATATCAAGAAAACGATTGATACTCTAAAAGAAATACATCATACTACAGATAAAAATGAAAAGTATTCCGAAATTAGAACTCATTTTTCTAGATTCTATCGAGGAATTATGGATGAAAATGCTGTGATATCTTGGAACATAAATTCTAATAACAATGTAGATTTCATTCCTCCTAAAGTAAAGTCTAAATTGGATGACAGAAAAGACACTGCAAAAGATGAAGGAAATACTTATATGAAGTTACTTTGTGTAGCATTTGATTTGGCAATACTTTGTACTTATAATAAAGAATCATACTATCGTTTTATATATCATGACGACGTTCTTTCTCAGCAAGACAATGGAATAAAAACCAGATTTCTTGAATTGATAAAAGAGATAATTCAAAAGTATAATATTCAATATATTTTATCTGTAATCAAATCAGACCTTCCAACTGATAATGAAGAAAGACCAATTAGATTTGAAGATAATGAAATTGTATTAAGATTAAATGATAAAGATCCTTCTGGCACTTTATTTGGATTTGAATTCTAATTGTAATAACTAAAAAAGCAGCGCCTCACAGCACTGCTTTTCTTTTAGTTAGTCGTACCCATGCACCGACTAAAGGGCCTTTTATTTATTTTCACTTGTTTTTTTTGTTGTTGAGCGAGCTGATTCAATAACCTCAAAACCAAACTGGGTAAGCGATCGCGGAGTTTCGCGGTACGCACCTTGTAATACATCACGACTGCCTTTCACCAAATTTTCAATGTCGGGCATCAACGCATTGCGTTTGTTGATAGCTTCTTCAGATTGTTTTTTCAGATCCTGAGCCTGCTTGTCGAGTGCAGCTGCCTGCGCTATTTTAGCTCCGTTATCGCTCCACTTGTGCGACACCATGGCGTTGAGTGGTGAATCGGCACCCAGTTCGGTATGTTTTTTATATACCTTACCAGCTAAATCTATTAATTCTGTAGGGTTAGTGGGTATTTCTACCCGATAATTTGGACTACTCATATAGACCTCCTTTTTTAAAATGTTTTTTATAGTATTTATTTACGCATGGTTCAAATTGAAAATTTAAAATACAAGGGTTCTAAACTGTTTTTGGCGAAAACAAGTCCCGATATTCAATATTCAAGTTCCAATACCGGGAAATGAAGTCCAGATATTGAATCTGCGAGCTTCATTATTGAATGTTGAAGTCCTGTACCCCTATATTGAAGTCCTGATATAGAGAAATGGAGTCCTGTACTTCAATATTGGAACTTCATTATTGAATATCCGGGCTTCAATATTGAATGTTGGGACTTAATTGTTATGTATATGAACTTATTTTCGCTAAAACGAAATTGATAGATGCTAAAACCTCATCGGAAAACCGCTTCAGGCCGAAACCGATGCCTCGCGCGGGAACTGAAAACGTAAAAGCGCGAAGTCCAAACAAGGTTTGGGCTGACGCGGGGACGCATATAGTAGGTTGTAGCACGCTTTGTGTAGATGCCGGAAGTAGATTTTATCGGAAGATAATGGTAGATAAAATCTATGAAAGGGGTGTATGTCAGAAAAAGCCAGGTCATTTCGTCAAACAGTTACATCAGTACTTACACTATATGAATGATCGGTACAAATGCTGAAATAAATGGTTTTAAAAAGACAAAGATCAAGGATTTGTTGTGATTAACCGCTGCAAATATATTAAATATTTCAGAAAATAAAAAGAATTTCGAAAATATTTTTTGCGATAAGAGAAATTTTTCTTTTCAGGGCTTGCTTACAGGGTTTTACAATTAACATTTTATTCTTTATAAAGACTCTTTTCTGCACCCTTGTTTTGCCAAAGTTATTTATCTTTGCGTTCTACAAAAAACGAAATCAGATAAATCATTAAGTTTATAGATGTATGAAGAAAGCTATTCTTTCGTTCTTCTTGCTATTAATCCAGCTTTGTTGCGTGCAGGCTGGCATAACGCAAAAGCTATTCTTAAAATCTCCAAACGGAAGGATAAGCATTAAGGTAGGACTTAGTGCCCAGGGCGAAGCTGTTTACGACGTGATACTAAACAATCAGCCGGTTATTTTACAATCGGCACTGGGCATTGCTACCGACAAAGGTAGTTTCAGCAACCATCTGAAGGTGGTGCAGGTAACACCGGTTACCAAACTGACCGAAACCTATTCGGCTCCGGCCGAGAAAAGGGTTAACCGCACCTATACGGCCAACTGTGCCACCATGACACTCGCCAATGCGGATAACAAAAAGCTGATTATCGAATTTAAAGCCACCAACGAGGGGGTTGCTTTCCGCTACTTGCTAAATGTAAAAAATGGCGTGGCGGTAACAAGCGAAAAAACGTCCTTCAAATTTGCACCTTCGGCTAAAGCCTGGATGCATCCGCATGCCAATGTAAAAGAAGGTTGGTGCGAAACACAACCGAGCTACGAGGAACAATATGAATATGAAATTCCGGTTGGTACGCCGTCGCCCCAAGTGGCAGGGTGGTCGTTTCCGGCACTGTTTCAGACAAACGGAAACTGGGTACTGATTACCGAAGCCGGTCTGACTCCTCACTATGTGGGAACGCGCCTGGCGCAACAGTCGCCGGGAGGTGAATATACAATCGGCTTTCCTCAAAAAGGCGAAACCACCCACCCCGACGACCCGACTTATCCGGTGTCTGCTACCATCGTATCGCCCTGGCGCGTAATTGTGGCAGGTTCGTTGCCCACCGTGGTAGAATCGCAAATTGTGACTGATCTGGCTCCGGCCGTTGATAAAAAGGCTGATTTCAGCTGGGTGAAAACAGGTATTGCCTCATGGAGCTGGGGTATATTACACGACGAATCGGTGAATTATCCGGTTACAAAAAAGTTCATCAACTATGCTTCGGATATGAAATGGGAGTATTGCCTCGTTGATGTGGACTGGGACAGACGTTTAGGATATGATAAAATAAAAGAACTGGCCGATTATGCTAAAACCAAAAATGTGAGTCTGATTCTTTGGTATAACTCTTCGGGATCGTGGAATCTGACCGGTTATTCGCCTAAAAACTTATTGCTCGAACGCGCCGAACGCCGCAAAGAGTTTGAGCTGATCCGGAATATGGGTATAGCGGGAATAAAAGTAGATTTCTGGCCGGGCGATGGTCAGTCGGCTATTCAGTATTATTACGACATGATGAAAGACGCCGCCGATTATCATTTGCTGGTCAACTTTCACGGAAGCACGGTGCCCCGTGGGTGGTCGCGCACCTTCCCCAACCTGGTGTCGATGGAAGCTGTACGGGGATTTGAGTTTACTACTTTCGATCAAAAAGATACGGACAAAGCTCCGAAACATCTAACCATGATACCGTATGCCCGAAACGTGGTAGGACCCATGGATTTTACACCGGTATGCTTTGGCGAAATTGTAGGTAAACAACGCCGCACAAGCAACGCATTTGAAATTGCACTAACGGTGATTCTTCAGTCGGGGGTGAGCCACTATGTGGAAACTCCGGAAAGTATGGAAAAACAACCCGCGTATGTGAAAGACTATATGCGTCAGGTGCCCCGCCAGTGGGACGATGTGAAACTGATTGATGGTTTTCCCGGAAAATATGTGGTAATGGCACGGCGCAGTGGCACCAGGTGGTATCTGGCCGGCATCAACGCGCAAGACGAAACGCAAAAGCTCACACTCGATTTGTTTGCACTAAAACTAAAGTTGAACCACACTTTTGTTGCCACACTGATTACCGACGGTTATACCAACCGCAGTTTTGCGCAGGAAACGGTAACAATCAGCAACCATAAACTGGAAGTGGAACTAAAACCAAACGGAGGGTTTGTGGTGGTTTTGTAATTGGGAATAATGATTATCCTTTATTTTACCTAATCAAAAGATGATACCACAAAAGTTTTTGTGAAATAGAAACTTTTGTAATAGGAATTAAATAATGTCTTATTTATCAGATAAGTATTATATGATACGGTTGTAATTTTAAGTCCCCTTTAGGGGATTTAGGGGCGGATTTCAAATGGATTTCCGCCCCAAGCCCCTAAAGGGGATGTGAAATACCATCGTCTTTGAAAAATTAAAAAAAACACATTTCGTCCAGTTGCTTAGCTTTTGTTTCCTTGAAAATGGAGATGCTAAGTAGGACGAACAATTAAATGTCGTATATTCATTCGTGACAATTCATATTCCCACAAATTATTTCTCGAATTAATTTGTGGGAATTCGTGCAATTCGTGGTTTTAAATAATCATTAAACCACGAATTTCACAAATTTACACGAAAGTGGAAGAATTAGGAAATACGACATTATATAGTTTCAATTACTTATATGGCTCAAAACTTTCATTTCCTGCTTTTGTGTACCTTTTGTGCTGTGAAACATCCCGATTTTCGGGATTGTGGTAAATTGTTTTTGTAGTCCACAAAAGATACTATCTATCGATATTATTTTAGGTAACAAAGCAGATGTCCATTTGGTAATAATTAGAAGAGTAACTTTCCCAAAGTTTTGAACTTTGGAAAAGTTACTCTTTAATTGGAAAAGCTACTCTTTAAAAAAATCAGCCTCTTCGTACGGCTTCTACTTCTTCTACCGTTTTGGGTTTTACTTTTGTGCCCAGGCGGCGTGGTCCGGTTTCGGTCATCATATAATCTTCTTCGTTGCGGATGCCTCCGAACGAGCGGAACTTTTGTACTTCCTTCCAGTTGATAAAGTCGGTGAACAATCCTTCGCCCTGCCATTTGTCCATCAGTTCGGGGATAAAGTAAATGCCCGGTTCGATGGTAAATACATGTCCCGGTCTGAGCGGTTTGGCAAAACGGAGCGATTTGAGTCCAAACTGTGTGCTCTTCGGTTCGCCATCATAGCCCACCCACACTTCGCCGAGGTCTTCCATATCGTGTACATCCAGCCCCATCATGTGTCCGGTTCCGCAAGGGTTGAAAAGTGCATGCGCCCCTGCTGCCATGGCGGCTTCGGTATCGCCTTTCATCAGCCCGAGTTCTTTCATGCTGTTGGTGATCGAACGGCAAGCTGCCCAATGTACCTCCCGGTAGGGTACATTCAGTGCCAATGCATCAATGGCTGCATAATGTGCTTTCAATTGCATTTCGTAGATCAGCTTTTGTTGAGCTGAGAAAGTCAGATCAACCGGAAATGTGCTGGATAAATCGCCGCAATAATGACTTTCTACTTCGGCACCGGCATCGAGCAAAAAGAGGTCGCCGCTTTTAAGTACATTACCGTGGTAATGGTTGTGCAGCGTTTGTCCGTTGATGGTAGCAATGATGGGAAATGATATTTCACCGTTTGCAGCATGAGCTATTTCGTGTACGCGGGCAGCAACCTGTGCTTCGGTTATGCCTGCATGTGCAAATTGCATGGCAGCTACATGCATATCCACCGAAACATCCACTCCTTTTTCTATTTCGCGAATTTCTTCGTCCGATTTTATTTCGCGTTGGCTTACCACGGCACGAATCAGTTTGACTGACGACTTCGAAGCTATCTCTGCCGGATGAAGTCCCAGCAAATCTTGTAGCTTCAGTTTGTTTTCGGGGCGGTAAGGAGGCAAAAAGTGAATTTCACGTCCTTTCTTCTGAGCTTCGCCCAGCAGTTTGGCCAATTCGGCTGTGGGGTGCGACTCACCGATTCCACTTTGGGCAGCATAATCGCCTATAGTGGGCTGCGGTCCCATCCACACAATATCGTCGATGGTATAATCGTTGCCAAAAACAATCTGACGGTTATTATCGACATCAATCACACCCGCCAAAGCAGGAAAATCGATGCCAAAGTAATATAAAAATGTACTGTCCTGACGAAAATGATAACCATTGTCGGCGTAATTCATCGGGCTTTCGTCGTTTCCCAGAAGCAAAACCAAACCCGAACCGATTTTTTCGGCCAGCGTCTTGCGGCGTTTAATGTAAGTTTCTTTGTTGAACATAATTGTTGAATATGACCCCTAACCCCTAAAGGGGAACTAAGTTACTTTTGTTTTCAAAACTTAGTTTATAGGGTGATTTTGATTTATACTAAATATTTCTTGATCGTTATAGTAAAACATGTAAAGATTATGTAGACGAACTTGCATAGTTCCCCTTCAGGGGTTAGGGGTCATCACTCACAAAGATTCGTGCTCCGTCCGGTGAATAATCTCATTTTGCAGATCCAACCCTAAATCATTAAAGTAATCGCTATACCCGGCCACCCGTACTATCAGATTCCGGTATTTTTCCGGATGTTTCTGAGCGTCGCGCAGTGTAGACGAGTTCACAACATTAAACTGGATATGGTGTCCGTGCATCCTGAAATAACTACGTACCAATCCGGAAACCTTTCGGATAGCGGTGTCGTCTTCGAAGAAGTTCGGGCTGAACCGCTGATTCAACAAGGTGCCTCCGGTGTGCAGATGGTCAATCTTAGCGGCCGATTTCACGACTGAAGTCGGTCCTTTTTTGTCCGATCCCTGCACGGGCGAAATACCTTCGGAAACCGGCAAGCCTGCTTTTCGTCCGTCCGGACTGGCATGCATCACACTGCCAAAGTACACGTGGCAAGTGGTAGGCAACAGGTTAATCCGGTACTCGGCCCCCCGCGGACTCCGGTGTCCTTTTACTGCATCGTAATAAATATTGAACACATCCACCAGTTGCGCATCGGCTTCGTCGTCATCGTTTCCGTATTTCGGAGTTTTATAAAGCAACTTGTACAGCAATTCGTCCCTGTTTTCAAAATTACTTTCGAGTGCATTCACAAAGTCGGGCAAAGTTATGGATTTATCTTCAAAAATATGTTTTCTCAGCGCAGTAAGTGAATCGGTAATTGTTCCCATACCCACTCCCTGAATGTAATTGGAGTTGTAACGCGATCCTCCCTGAATATAATCCATGCCACGTGCCACGCAGTCGTCGATAATCAGCGACAGGAAAGGCGTGGGGATATGCGTCATGAAAATCTTTTCGATCGTATTGTTACCTATAACTTTTATGCGCAAAAAATGTTCAACCTGCGCTTTGAAAGCTTGTAGCAATTGTGCATAAGTGCTAAAGTCCGCAGCTTCTCCGGTTGGCAGTCCCAGTTGTTTCTGTGTACGGGTATCAAAACCGTTGTGCAAAGTGATTTCGAGAATCTTGGGCAGATTGAAATAACCGCAAAGAATGTAACTTTCAGTTCCAAAAGCTCCGGTTTCCACACAACCGCTACAGCCTCCGTTACGCGCATCTACCAAATCCTTACCCTGATTCAGCAATTCCTGAATAATGGAATCGGTATTAAATATGGACGGTTGACCGAAACCTGTTTTAGTGATTTTTACTGCCCGGTCGATAAAACTATCGGGATTCAGTTTGCTCAACTGCACCATGGAGCTGGGTTGCAGCAGGCGCATTTCTTCAATCACATCCAACAGGATATAGGACATCTCGTTCACCGCATCGGTTCCGTCCGGCTTCACACCGCCCAGGTTAATCAAACAGAAATCGGTATAGGTACTACTTTCCTGAGCGGTCACCCCAATTTTGGGAGGCGACGGGTGGTTGTTGAATTTCACCCAGAATGATTCGAGTACTTCCACAGCCTGGTCGCGTGTGAGCGTTCCGGCTTCGGTTTCGGCTTTGTAAAACGGATAAAGATGCTGATCCAGTCTGCCGGGGTTAAACGAATCCCAGGGATTAAGTTCCGTCACCACGCCCAGATGGATAAACCAGTAGTGCTGCAATACTTCGTGGAAAGTAGCCGGAGCATGAGCCGGTACGCGTCTGCATATACGCGCCATTTCAGTCAGTTCGGCTTTGCGGGCACTGTCTTTTTCAAGAGTAGCAAGTTCCTCCAGCTTATCGGCATGCCGGTTGGCAAACAGGATAATGGCTTCGGCTGTAATCTTCATTGCTTTGAGCTCCTCTTTCTTGTCGTAAGCCTGGGGATCGGTTATAAAGTCAAGTGCTTTGATACTTTCCTCTATATCCTGTATAATATCAAGCATTCCCTTTTGATAAATCTTGTATCCGGCCACCGTATGACCCGGTGCACGTTGCTCCATAAACTCAGTGAATATGCCGGCACCGTAAGCATCCTTCCATTCATCGGTCATAGCCTCCATCATGCGGTCGCGGTTGGACCGACCGGTCCAGAACGGAATAATTGTTTCGCCAAAAGCACTGCGGGTTTCTTCATCTACCCGAAACCAGACCTTTTCGCGCGAGTTCAGAATCTCCAGATCCTCTAATGAATGAACGGTAATTTCCGGATAAGTAGGTGTAGCCTTCGGCGCAGGACCACGTTCGCCCACAATCAGTTCCAGATCATTAATACAAATACTTTTATTCGCCAAAATATAGTGAAATGATTTGGCGCGCTGCACAGGAACGGAATCACCGAAAGCCAGGTGATTCTTGTAAAATTCAGTAATCAATAAGCCTCGCTCTGCAGAAATACTGTTGATAGCATTGAGGCTTTGTTCGCGGAGTTGTTGAATTCTGGGAGTCATATTATTGTTGTTTTAGTTAGTAGAACTTTTCCAAAGTTTGGAACTTTGGAAAAGTTCTACGGTTAGCCACCAATTTTTACATTGAAGCCTGCTTGTTCAAACAGTTTTTGGGCTTCGAGTAAATCAGTTTTAGTTACTGTTTTCAAATCTTTAAGTGAGTTGTTTATTCCAAACCGTTCGTATTTATGCGAAGCAGTATTGTGGTAAGGCAGTAAGTCTACTCCCTCCACCCCTTTGCTCAGCGAACACAAATACTCCAGTGTCTGACGAATGTTCGTTTCGGTAAATGTGATTCCGGGAATCATGGGCAACCGAATGCGTACTTTTTTACCGGAATCGAGCAAGCGACGCAGGTTTTCCAGAATCAGTTTGTTGGAAACACCGGTGTAGATTTTATGCAAGTCATCGTCCATCAGCTTCAAATCATACAAAAACAAGTCGGTGTGCCGGGTTACCTTCTCCAGTGATTCCCATTGGGCAAAACCCGAAGTATCAACTGTTGTGTGCATCCCTTCGGCCTGACAACTCGCAAGAATTTCGCTAAGAAATGCGTGCTGTAGCAAAGGTTCACCTCCCGAGAAGGTTACTCCTCCACCCGATTCTTCCATAAAAATCTGTTCCTTGCGCAGTTCTTTCATCACCTCCTCCACAGTCATTTCCGATCCCACCGTCTCGTCTTCGGTGAAAGTCTTATCACCAATCCGCACCGTTTTAGCAACGGAACATATAGCCGTACTCATGCTCTCCGGATTATGACACCAGCGACACGAAAGCGGACAGCCTTTGAGAAAAACCGTTGCGCGGATTCCCGGACCATCGTGTACGGCAAAACGTTTTATATCGAAAATAGTAGCCATGTAACAAGACTTAGCCCCTAAAAGGGAGATAAATGAAAATAAAAATGGAAAACTTTGCAGGAAGTGCGGAAAAATCCTGTTGTAGCACTATAAAAGAGGAATCTTTGCTTACGTGCTTTTTGAAACGGACTCCGGGAGGTATCTCTAAATCATCCAACACTCATACAAACCCTTACCGGATTTGTGGAGTATATTGCCGAGGTATTTGGATGAATAGCCCATTTTAGATGAATGAATTGATTTCGGGCGCTAAGTTATAAAAAAAATTGAAAGTGTATATTCTCAAACACAGATTTCTATTACAATTTCTTATTCAATTTTATCGGGTAGCTCTTTGATTGTATTAATGCGGTTGGAAGTATGATGCAGTTTGGTCAGAAATTCATTGATCTTATCCAGATAATCGATCAAATAATCGGGATGAAGTTTCTTTGTCACAAGGCTAATCAGCTTTTTCAATAACAGCCCTACTTTATAATCGTAGCCCGCAATCCTTTCGCCAAACATCCGGGAGTAAGTTGAGAATTGGATTTCCAATACATACAGAATTAAATCGGCTTCCAGCTTTTTACTTTTTGTTTCAACTGTAAATTCGGTTATCCGTTTTGTACAGGCATTGAGTTTTTTTACATGCTGCTTGAGTTCCGTGCTGCCTTTGAATTCTTTTTGGCACAACCGGTCAATATCTTCTTTGGCTTCTTCGAACAAAGTTTGTTCTCCTCCCTCTTTATCCAGAAAATTTACAAGCAGAAATTCGTAATTATAGCGCTTGGCCGATAATTTAAGCACTATATCCACCAACTCTTTTTTTGAGAGTTCGTTCACCTGTTCTTTTAATATTGCTTTGTCTCGGGACATAAGAGTTCGTTTAGTTTTTTGATTGGCAAATATATGCAAATTTTGAGATTTTGTCTGTATCTTTGCACTCCTGTTTGGCAAAAGCTTTGATTGGTTAACCGGTTTACCCGTTATTTAGTTCGCTCCAATTAACCGGTAAGGTATTCAACCGACCAACCAATCAACTGATGAACCAATCAACCAATCAACCATCAACTAATTTTCAATATGACCAACTTTAAACGTACTACCGTTACCTCGGCTTTGCCTTATGCTAATGGTCCCGTACACATCGGGCACCTGGCAGGAGTTTATGTTCCTGCAGATATTTATGTGCGCTACCTCCGTTTGAAAGGCGAAGAAGTGCTCTTTATCGGCGGATCGGACGAACACGGTGTACCTATTACCATTAAAGCGAAAAAGGAAGGTGTTACACCACAAGACATCGTGGATCGTTACCACGGAATAATCAAAAAGTCGTTCGAAGACTTTGGTATCTCATTTGATATTTATTCCCGCACAACATCCAAAACTCACCGCGAACTGGCTTCTGATATTTTCAAAACCATCGAAAGTAAAGACGGCTTTATTGAAAAGACAAACGAACAATATTACGACGAAACGGCACAACAATTCCTGGCCGATCGGTACATCACCGGTAAATGTCCTCATTGCGGTAACGAAAATGCGTATGGCGATCAATGCGAAGCGTGTGGAACTTCATTAAACCCCACCGACCTGATCAATCCGAAATCGGCCATCAGTGGTTCGGCACCGGTTATGCGCGAAACCAAACACTGGTACCTTCCGCTTGATCAACACGAAGCCTGGTTACGTCAATGGATACTCGAAGAGCATAAAGAATGGAAACCAAACGTATACGGACAATGCAAAAGTTGGCTCGACATGGGACTGCAACCGCGCGCCGTAAGCCGTGACCTCGACTGGGGAATTCCGGTTCCTGTTGCCGGAGCTGATGGTAAAGTTTTGTATGTATGGTTTGATGCTCCTATCGGTTATATTTCGAATACCAAAGAGTTGTGCGACAATCAACCGGATAGATACGGAAAATGGGAAAAATGGTGGAAAGACCCTGAAACCCGACTAGTTCATTTTATCGGTAAAGATAATATTGTATTCCACTGTATTGTTTTCCCGGCTATGCTGAAAGCAGAAGGTTCGTATATTTTACCCGACAATGTACCGGCAAACGAATTTTTGAATCTCGAAGGCGATAAAATATCTACTTCGCGCAACTGGGCAGTGTGGTTACACGAATATCTTGTAGATTTCCCCGGAAAACAAGACGTATTGCGTTATGTGCTTACTGCCAATGCTCCCGAAACAAAAGATAATGACTTTACCTGGAAAGATTTTCAGGCTCGCAACAATAACGAGTTGGTAGCCATCTTCGGTAACTTTATCAACCGTGCATTGGTACTTACGCAGAAATACTACGATGGAAAAGTTCCCGGACTTGGCGAGCTAAATGATTACGATAAACAAACCCTGGAAGAATTTGAAAACGTAAAAGCGGATGTTGAAAAATTACTCAACAACTTCCGCTTCCGCGATGCGCAGAAAGAAGCTATGAACCTGGCCCGCATTGGTAATAAATACCTGGCCGACACCGAACCCTGGAAAGTTGCCAAAACCGATATGGATCGTGTGTCAACCATTATGCACCTGAGTTTGCAGATTGCCGCCAATCTGGCTATTGCTTTTGAGCCCTTCCTTCCGTTTACTTCGGCTAAACTGCGCACCATGCTTGGCATTAGCTCATTCAACTGGAAAGACCTGGGCAAAATTGATTTACTGAAAGCCGGAGCTGAACTCGGAACACCCGAACTGCTTTTTGAAAAAATAGAAGATGAGGCTATGGAAGCGCAGGTTCAGAAACTGCTCGACACGAAAAAAGCCAACGAAACAGCCGCTTACAAAGCTGCTCCGGTAAAAGAAAATGTTGCTTTCGAAGATTTCATGAAAATGGATATTCGTGTGGGCACTGTGCTCGATTGCCAGAAGGTTCCTAAAGCCGATAAGTTGCTTCAGTTCCGCATTGCCGACGGTTTGGAAGAACGGACGATCCTTTCGGGTATTGCACAACATTACCCGAATCCGGAAGAATTGATCGGTACGCAGGTTTGTTTTATTGCCAACTTCGAACCGCGCAAACTTCGTGGGGTGATGAGTGAAGGTATGATTCTGTCGGCCGAAGATGCCGATGGGAAACTGGTACTTATACAACCCAGAGCAACAGTTACGAATGGCGTGGAAGTGAAATAAAAATAAAAACATCGAAATTAAGAAAAGCATCTGTAGAATAAAATCTATTGGTGCTTTTTTATTACTTCCGGTTTCAATCGATTTTGTATATTTGCACGCAACAGCTACTCAACACTCAATAAACATATTTGGGGAGTGAATTAACCAGCTCAATAGAAAACAGAGTATGAATATAGAAGAATTACGTGAACATTGTCTGAGTCTGAGAGGAACAACAGAATCTTTTCCTTTCGACGAAATGACTTTGGTGCTTAAAGTACAGGGAAAAATGTTTGCCCTGATTCCGTTGGATAATCCGGAAACTCAAATCACATTGAAATGTGATCCCGAAAGAGCTCTCAGCCTGCGCGAAGAATACCCGGCCATAGTTCCCGCCTGGCATTTCAACAAAAAACACTGGAATACCGTAATAATAGATCCCTCCATTTCAAAGAGCTTACTGTACGAACTTATACAGCATTCTTACACACTTGTGGTAGCTGGTTTACCGGCAAAGCTTCGGGCAGAACTCGGCTGATAATTTCTATCTTTCTCTTTGTTGTCCGGTTAATCTGACTTTGTCCGGACATTGCTTTTATGCCATATCTGCTTTTCTAAATAAACAGCGATTATTGCTGAGTTTTTAGGATAAAACATAAGAGATGTATTGCTTAATATGGCTACTTTCGCCGGAAAATAATATTCAACAAAAAAATAAAAATGAAAGAGTCAATTCTTATCGACTTGATACAAAATATTGCTTTACTACTTGCTTTTAGTATGCTTTATGATTATTTCTGGACACGAAATGAAAACATGAAGAATATTTTCTATAAAGTCGGTGCCGGAATAATATTAGGAATCCTTGGAATGATCCTGATATCAACTCCCTGGACATTCAGGGAAGGAGTCTTTTTTGATGCCCGATCGATAGTTCTTTCTATTTCCGGTCTGTTCTTTGGATTTATACCCACCGTTATAGCAATGATCGTTGTTGGTCTTTTTCGGGTATATCTCGGAGGCGATGGCATGCTTATGGGTGTGGTAGTTATCATTGCATCCTCCCTGACTGGAATAGCATGGCGATACCTCCGCCCCCATTGGCGGCGAGACAATTTATATGAATTAATTGGCATGGGACTTTTGGTTCATATCATTATGCTTTGCTGTACGATATTTTTACCCATCCATATACGAGTTGAGACTTCCAAAAACATTGCATTCGCCTTGTTTACTATTTATCCGCTTGCAACTGTTTTACTCGGAAAACTAATGATCAGACAGGCGGACAACTGGGAGAACAAAAAAGCCTTAGACATTAGCGAAAAGCGATGGCAATATGCGCTTGAAGGTGCCGGAGACGGTGTTTGGGACTGGAATCCGCAAACGGGTTATATATTCTTTTCTAACCGTTGGAAATCTATGCTGGGATATGATTCCGATGACATTGATAACAATGTTCACGGATGGCAGGATTTGTTGCATGAAAAAGATCGGGATCGGGTTCTTGAAGTTGTGGATAAATTTCTGACAAAAGAAAGTGAGTCCTTTGAGGTAGAACAACGATTGAGATGTAAAGACGGTTCCTATAAATGGATACTGTCAACCGGTAAAATACTAACATCGGATGAGGCCGGAATGCCGATTCGTTGCATCGGGACGCACAAAGATATTTCCGACCGAAAGGAAAAAGAATTGTTGCTCATCCATGAACGTTTTTTGTTGGATTCATTGATGACTTTTACTCCTGAAAGCATTTTCTTTAAAGATCTCAACAGCCGGTTTATACGCGTAAATAATGCTTCAGCGCAAAGCATGGGATTTGAAACTCCGGAAGAAGTAATCGGCAAGACGGATTTTGATATATATTCTCACGACTATGCCTGCAAGACTTATCAGAATGAGCAGGATATAATTCGGACGGGAAAGTATCTAAACGAAGAAGAGCAGGGCAGTTTACTGGATGGTACTGAAAAATGGGGTATCACACATAAAATGCCTCTTCGCAATTTGAGAGGAAAAATAGTCGGAACATTCGGACTGTCAATTGACATCACCGAAAGAAAGAAAATAGAACAAGCTTTGAAAGAAAGCGAAGAATACACAAAGTCAATTCTAACGGCTATTCCGGATTTAATATTCATTTTGGATTCAAAAGGCATTTTTCTCGACTTTAAAACTGGAAATGTCGGCGATCTGGCAATGCCATTTGAAGATTTTCTAAATAAAGCAGTGTTAGATGTTTTTCCTGACCCTATTGGCACTACATTAATGAATACAGTAGATGAAGCATTAAAGAATAAAACAACAACATCTGTAGAATATGAAATTACACTAAAAAACGGAGTAAATAATTTCGAATGTTTTGTATTGCCTTTCGGCGAAGAGAAAGTTATAGCCATGGCACGCAATATCACCAAGCGTAAGTTAGTGGAAGAAGCATTAAAACACTCCAAGGAGCAATTGAAAAGTTTTGCTGCTCATTTACAAAATATCCGGGAAGAAGAACGGGTTATGCTTGCCCGGGAGATTCACGATGAATTAGGGCAAATGCTTATTGCTCTAAAAATAGAAATGGGTATGTTTAAACAAAATGTTATCAAAAGCGTGAAAGCGGAAGAGCTGGAACAAATCACTTTGAATTTTGAGCAACTGTACAAACTTCTCGATTCTACGATTAAAACAACCCGCAAAATCATGACTGGTTTACGACCGGAATTGCTCGATCTGGTAGGTCTTGTTGAAGCTTCGCGCTTATACATCAAAGAATTTTCCGAACGATATAAAATAGAGTATAAGGTCGATTGCCCGGTAAAAGAGTTGGACTTCGGTCCACAGCAATCCATTGCACTGTTCCGAATACTTCAGGAGGCCCTGAGCAATGTGGCAAAACATTCGAAAGCTACAGAAGTGACTATTTCTCTTCATATTGTTGATAGTAAAATCGTATTGAAGATTGCTGACAACGGAATGGGAATGGACTCTAACCATAAAGCCCGCTGTGACTCGTATGGACTCATAGGCATGCGTGAAAGAGCTTACTTACTGAACGGCAACCTGACTGTTTCCAGTGCACCCGGGAAAGGAACCTGTATCATTGTAGAGATGCCCGTACTTGAGACACCTAAAAATTAGCTCATTACACGACCCTTATTAATAATGAATAATTTCGCCCGCATTGAATTTAAAATTGAATATAAAATTATAACTTTGCGAAGCTAACTGTAAAGTTTAGAAACAACAATTGCAAATAATAATCGTTTTTATAATCAGTTATAGTAATCTGAATTAATTGTTCATTATTCGTTTGTCTTTGAAATTATCATTTTATACATTTATGAAATCATCTGTAATTGCTTCACTGATCCTCTTCACCTTATCTATTGGCTCATTTGCACAAATATCTGACCCCGTTTTGATGACTGTCAATGAAAAGCCTGTTTTAAAATCCGAATTTGAGTACATATACAATAAGAACAATACAAATAATTCGCTTGATAAAAAAACGCTTGAAGAGTACGTTGATTTATTTGTAAACTACAAATTAAAGGTTGAGGAGGCAAAACAACAGAAAATCGACACAACTGCCTCTTTTATTAATGAGTTGCAGGGCTATCGTTCACAGCTCGCTAAACCTTATCTGACCGACACAAAAACAGATGAAAATCTGCTCCGTGAAGCCTATGAACATTCAAAAGAAGATGTGGATGTTAGTCATATTTTAATCCGCATACCTAAAAATGCCACTCCCACCGACACGCTAAAGGCCTGGAATGAAATTAATACTATATGGAAACGACTTGAAAAAGAAAATTTCGCCCGGGTTGCCAAAGAAGTTTCGCAAGATCAGTCAGCCGAACAAAACGGTGGACACATTGGCTGGATTTCTGCATTCCGAACCGTTTATCCTTTTGAAAATGCAGCGTACAACACAGCTGTAGGCAATTATTCAAAGCCCATCCGTTCAGCTTTTGGATATCATATAGTCAAACCAATAGCTCGCCGAAAATCATCCGGAGAAGTATTAGTGGCACACATCATGATCTTCACCTCAAAAGGCGATGAAACTCAAAACAAAAAAGCGAAATCTACTATCGACTCACTTTATCAAAGAGTATTGGCCGGAGATAATTTCGGAGAACTGGCAAAAAAATATTCGCAAGACAAAAGCTCCTCAACCAAAGAAGGCGAACTACCTTGGTTCAGTACCGGCCGCATGGTTCCTGAGTTTGAAGCAGCGTCTTTTGCTCTGAAAAATATCAATGACGTTTCGCAACCTGTACAATCGGCTTATGGATGGCATATTATTAAGCTCATCGATAAAAAAGGGCTCGCACCTTTTGAAGAGCTAAGACCCGATCTGGAAAGAAAAATTAAACGTGACGAACGTGCAGACCTCGGACAACAGAGCTTTCTGAACCAACTACGCATTGATTATAAATATAATGAAATAGAAACCAGTGTCCGCGAATTTTATAAATTACTCGGAGATAAAAAACTGACTGACTCCACTTTTATTGGCGGCCTCGACAAATTAAACAAGCCTCTTTTCAGTTTTGCAGGTAAGAATTATTCGCAAACCGATTTTGCCAACTACTTAAAGAAAGAGCACACAGCCAACAAAAGTACTGCATCCGAAATTATTGATGAGAAACTGAATGCCTTTGTCAATACACAATTACTAGCTTACGAAGATGCACAGCTTGAAAACAAATATCCTGAGTTCAGATTTCTCATGCAAGAGTATCACGATGGAATTTTATTGTTTGAGATAAGCAACAGAGAAGTTTGGGATAAAGCTTCCAAAGACACGGAGGGATTAATTCAATATTTCAAGGAGAATAAGGTTGACTATACCTGGGAAAAACCTCACTTTAAAGGGCATGTCATTTACTGCAAAGATAAAGCAACTCTCGCTGCAGCCAAGTCGATCGTAAAAAAAGCAGCGACAGATTCTATTGATAAGTATCTTCGCACCCGCTTAAATGACAGCATACAATATGTGAGAACCGAAAAAGGACTTTACGTACAGGGAGATAACAAAGTAGTGGACGATCAGATATTCAAATCAAAAGAAAAATATGTTCCTTCCATCGATTACCCCTTCGTTTTCGTTGTCGGCAAAATGCTCAAAAACAAACCTGAGGATTATACCGACGTTCGTGGCTTAGTCACCGCCGACTATCAGGAATATCTGGAACAAGAATGGATTAAAGCTCTTAGAGCCAAATATTCGGTAAACGTTGACCAAAATATTTTGAAAACGGTTAAGAAAAACTAATAATTTAAGGGCGCAAAAATAAAAGACCTACCTTTGGATTTTATTTTTGCGTTTTGCATTACATATTGCCAATTGACAATTATAATTCGTACATGAAAGGTTTTACTTTATTCTTTGCTTTGGGTTTGATTACTTTTACTTCGTGTGTCCGCAAAACACCCGATGTAGCGCGAAAACCTTTGCTGGAAGTTGAAGGCAAGTTTTTATACAAAGACGAGCTACAACAAGTGATTCCGCCCAATGCAAATGACACAGACAGCACAGAAATAGCCAGAAGCTATATTCGGAAATGGGTTACCGACGTTTTGATGTATGAAAATGCCAAAAGAAACGTTACAAATAAAACTGAAATTGACGAATTGGTTGAAAGCTATCGGAAATCATTGATAATCCATCAGTATCAGCAAAAAATGATTGAACAGCGGCTTCCGAAAGAACCTGCTGAAGAAGATCTTAAAAATTTTTACAATAAATATAGTACGCATTTGGTTTTGAAAACCAACATTCTGAAAGGATTACTCCTTATTGTTCCGAAAAATGCACCAAAACTGGCAACTGTTCGCAGCTGGGTACAAACGGCCAATACGAAGTCGCTTGAAAATATAGAGAAGTACAGCGTTCAAAACGCAATTAGCTATGACTATTTTGGAGATAAATGGCTGGAAATTTCAGATGTGTTGAAGAAAATACCGTTAAAGATCGGAGACCCTTCAAAGTTTTTATCATCTAACCGGTTTGTTGAAACATCCGATAGTACACAGCACTATTTTTTGCGAATTGAATCATATCGTTTAGCCGGTCAGGTAGAACCTTACGAAAAGGCTAAAGACAGAATAGCCAATATTTTGCTCAACAAACAAAAAGCAGATTTTATATTCAAATTTGAGAAAGACATCTACGACGATGCCGTAAATAACGAAACAGTGACTTTCTTCAAAAAATAAGATAAATTTTCAGTAATTACATTCTAAATAAATTCACAACAAATTCAAAGTCAATAATGAACTTATGAAAAAAATAATCTTTTCTTTCCTCTTACTCTTAAGTATTGCGCCGATGAAAATGTTGGCACAAAAAAATATTATTGACGAAGTAATCTGGGTTATTGGTGACGAATCTATTTTACGTTCGGAAGTTGAAGAACAAAAATTACGTGCGCAATATGACGGGACTCCCATTCAGGGCGATCCATACTGTGTCATTCCGGAGCAAATAGCTATCCAAAAGCTCTTCTTACACCAAGCTGTTTTAGACAGTATTGTTGTAAGCGAATCCTCGGTAATGAATCAGGTTGAAAATCGGTTGAATTATTTTATTTCTCAGATAGGTTCGAAAGAAAAAGTGGAAGAATATTTCCGTAAAAATACGACTGAGCTTCGTGAAGAACTCCGTGAGATGGTTCGTAACCAACAAATAATTCAACAAATGCAACAAAAACTGGTTGGCGATATTAAATCTACTCCTGCTGATGTTCGTCGTTTCATGAAAGACCTTCCTGCTGATAGTATACCTACTGTTCCTGCCGAAGTTGAATTGCAGATTATCAGTTTTGAACCCCCTGTAGCTAAAGAAGAAACCAATCGAATAAAAGACAGACTGCGTGAATTTACCGAGCGCGTGAATAGTGGAACATCAGATTTTTCTGTTTTAGCACGACTATACTCGGAAGATACTGAGAGTGCAAAACGTGGTGGAGAACTCGGATTTATGGGTCGTGGACAATTAGTTCCTGAATTTTCGGCAGTAGCATTTAACCTTACCGATCCTAAGAAAGTATCGCGCGTTGTTCAAACCGAGTTCGGATACCATATTATCCAACTAATTGAAAAGCGTGGTGATCGTATTAACTGTAGACACATTTTGCTTAAACCACGTGTTTCCATTCTTGAAAAAGAAAAAGCAATTCACAGTCTCGACTCAATAGCCAACCTGATTCGCGAAAACAAATTTACGTTTGAACAAGCAGTAATGGGATTCTCGCAAGATAAAAATACGGCAATGAATGCAGGACTGATGTTAAACGAAAAATCCAACACTTCAAAATTTGAATATCAGGATTTACCACCTGAAGTCGCAAAAACGGTCTATGGAATGAATATTGGAGAAGTGTCTAAGCCTTTTTCTATGATTAACAAGTCAACAAACAAAGAAGTGGTGGCAGTTGTAAAACTGAAATCTAAGGTAGAAAACCACAAAGCAAATCTTACGGACGATTACCAGATGCTTAAGACTTTTTATGAAGGAAAGAAGAAACAAGAATTCCTAAACAACTGGATTATAAAGAAACAAAAAGAGACTTATATCAGTATCGATCCCGCTTGGCAAAAATGTACTTTCCAATATCCGGGATGGATTAAGACCAAATAATTCAGGGTCAAAAAGAAACAACTGAATTTTATCATAGCAACTCAATAAAACATTGAAATATTATTTTTCTAACCGATTAAACATTCACAAGCACATCGTAATTCTCGGTGTGCTGTGTTTGTTTATTGTCGTTATTCAAGGACAGATTCGCCCCAAACAATTGCGCAACGAAGTATTACAAAGTCAACAACCCAAGAAGGTTGTTACAAAAAGAGGGGCGCATTCAAAACCCAGATCATTGAATCTGAATGAGAATAGCAGACCACTACCTCCGACGGTAAATCCGCTTAGTAATAAAAGTGCAACACTCATTTACCTCGAAAACAGTGAGGTTTTATCCTTCGACAAAGGTTTACATCCCGATTTGCAGGTTTTAAAAGGCAATGTCCGGTTTCGCCATGACAATGCTAAACTATATTGCGACAGCGCTTACTTTTTCGAAAAAGCCAATTCGCTCAATGCTTATGGGCATGTTCGGATCGTACAGGGTGATACACTTTTTGTATTCGGTGATGTGTTGTACTACGATGGAAATACCAAACTGGCCCGGTTACGCCATAATGTACGTATGGTGAACCGAAAAACCACATTAGTTACTGACAGCTTAAATTATGATAGGTTGGCCAATCTAGCTTATTACTATACTGGTGGAAAGATATTCGATCCACTGAATGAACTTACCTCCATTTGGGGACAGTACTCTCCATCGACAAGCGATGCCCTGTTTAAAAACAAAGTCCATTTGAAAAATAAGAATTTTTTCATGGACTCGGACACCTTAAAGTACAATACAAAAACCAGCGTTGCCAACATTGTAGGACCAACTCATATCTTATATAATAATCAAACAGACATTTACAGTAGTCGCGGTTGGTATAACACAGCCACAGAGAGATCTATGCTTCTGGATAGGTCGAAAATCAAACATAAAGATGGTCGGACTTTAGTAGCCGACACCATCTTTTATGACAAAAAGCTAAACTACGGTGAAGGATTTACGAAAGTAGTTCTAAACGATACTGTTCAGAAATCGACCCTATACGGCGAATATTGTTACTACAGCGAAAGCCTGAAGAAAGGATTAGCGAGCGATTCAGCCCTATTGGTCGACTGGTCGAGCAAGGACACCATGTCGATTCATGCAGACACACTTATGACTACTAAGGACTCGATATACAATGTCGTACGCGGGTTCTACCATGTTCGTATCTTCCGGAATGATGTTCAGGGCTTGTGTGACTCTTTATACTATTCATCGCGAGATTCCGTTGTAAGCATGTATCATGAACCTGTACTGTGGTCAGATAATAATCAGTTGTCCGGTGATTTTATTCAGGCTTTTACAAAGAACAAAAAAGTAAACAAAATACATATTCAACATGCTGCCGTAGCAGTTCAGCACGAAGATTCCATTTATTATAATCAGCTCTCCGGAAAAGAAATTATTGCCTATGTAGACAGTGGCCAACTTAAACGAGTAAACGTAAATGGGAATGCCGAAACCATTTACTATCCGCGGGATGACAAAGACTCCACCTTGATAGGACTCAATAAAACTCAAAGTAGTTTTGTGACCATGTATTTAAAGAATAAAAAGATACAACGCGTGGTTCTCACGTCGGCCAGTAATGGGAATATGTATCCGATAACACAATTGTCTGGAGGCGACATCTATTTGAAAAACTTTTTTTGGTTGGAAGACGAAAGACCCAGAAACGTAAAAGACCTATTCAAAGTTTTCCCCAAAAAAGTCCGAGAAAAGATTGGTAAAAGTTCCTTGGAAAGTAATAGCTCCAGACCATCAAAAAGCGAAAATAAAGTGACAGGTCCAGCTAAGCGGACTAAAAATACTGACATATAAGCAGAAATGATTTGAAATACTGCATTTCGCATTAAACTAAACAGAGCCTGTCACACAATTGTGACAGGCTCTGTTATTAGCTTTAGACATCCTACAGTTTGATTATACCATAGTGCCTGTTCATTCTCTGATTTTTACAACAAAGCTTCTACTTTAGTTACCAGTGCAGCCTTCTGAGTAGCTCCAACTTGTTTGTCTACCAATTCTCCTCCTTTAAAGAATAGGATGGTAGGAATGTTGCGAATGCCATACTCGTTAGGAGTATCTGTGTTGTTATCAACATCCATCTTACCAATAACCACTTTTCCATCGTATTCTTTAGCCAATTCTTCTACAATTGGACCAACCATACGACATGGACCACACCATTCCGCCCAAAAATCGATAACTACAGGTTTTCCACTCTTAATAATGTCTTTGATGTTCTCATCAGTAAATTCTAGTGCCATAATATTTTAAGTTTTAAAATGTTTCTTTCTTATGTCGTTAGTAAAACAGCTTGAAGCTGAATTTGTTTTTTAGTTAGTAAAAATATGCATATTGATAAAATCTATCAGCATTTAACGGACTCTACTGTACCTGAAATTCCAGAATATCTTCCTTTTGAGCCCGTTTCAAGAGATGGTAGATCGTTGTATTAATCTGAATTCTGTGCACGCGCGAAAAGAGCGTTATTTTATTCGGTGATAGCTCATCTACTACCTGTATATACAGATTTACATTTCCCTTGTTTGCCAATAACTCATCGTTCAATTCTGTTGCAAAATCCATAGTAAGCTGTTGCAGTCGAATAGTAAGCGTCAGAGTATTGATAAGCTTTTCTTTTATATCCGAGAATACTTCTATTTTCTGAATTTTCAACTCAAGCTCTTTGGGAATATTAGGATCCGAATTATCCTGTTTTCGGTATTTGTAATCAGCTCCTTTTTCCTGAACAATGGCATTAATGAACAAATATAAGTCTTTAATCATATATTTGCCAAATTCTATGTAATTTTTTCCAAACAAAGCGAACTCAAAAGCACCCGCATAATCTTCGAGAGTAAAAATACCGTACGGATTTCCCGCCTTCGAAGTTCCATGTCGGAAATTAGTGACCATACCACCAATTTTCAATGGTTTACCCTGCAATGACGGTAAATCCTTCAGATCAACGGTTGTGGCATTACAAATATGATTAATCTCAAATTCGTATTCGTCAAGCGGATGTGCCGATAGATACATACCTATCAGGTCACGCTCTTTATTCAGTTTTTCCAGCGGTGACCATTCGGGTGCATACGGAATTTCCGGTTTAGTGATTTCCACCGCATCCATTCCTCCGAAAAGCGAATTCTGAGTCATTGCCATGTCCGATTGGAACTTGTTCCCATAACGCAAAATTGACTCAAGCACCTGCTCACCTTTGCTATTATCAACAAAAAGTTGCTCCCGACGCACATCATCAAAGCTATCGAAAGCGCCTGAAAGCGCAAGACTTTCTACAGCCCGCTTATTGCACGCAGTAAGATTTACACGCTCAATCAGATCGAACATGCTTTTATATTTCCCGTTTGCTTTCCGCTCGTTTACAATAGCCTCTACAGCTCCTTCACCAACACCTTTTATGGCACCAAGTCCAAAGCGAATATTTCCCTCCGCATTCACTGTAAAAGTAAGATCACTCTCATTAACATCGGGACCCATTACCTGCATGCCTAAGTTCTTACACTCATCCATGAATTTCCCGACTTCAGTAATGTCATCCTTATTACGCGTTAAGTTGGCAGCCATAAACTCTGCCGGATAATGCGCCTTGAGGTAAGCAGTCTGATAAGCGACCCAGGTATAACAGGTAGCATGCGATTTATTAAAAGCATACTTAGCAAATTCAGTCCAGTCGCTCCATATCTGCTCCAGTTTAGCTACAGGGCCATAACCGTTTTTCGCACAACCATCCATGAATTTCACCTTCAGGTGCTCCATCTTCTCCAGGAGCTTTTTCCCCATCGCTTTACGCAATTCGTCGGATTGGCCACGCGTAAATCCAGCCAAATCACGACTCAGGAGCATGACCTGTTCTTGATAAACAGTAATACCGTAGGTATCTTTCAACCTTTTCTCCATGATGGGGAAAGGATATTCAATCTTTTCACGACCCTGCTTACGATTGACAAACTGAGGAATATATTGCATTGGACCGGGACGATACAATGCATTCATAGCAATCAGATCTTCAAACTTAGTAGGTTGCAGTGCCTGCAAGTGTTTTTGCATTCCGGCCGACTCAAACTGGAATGTTCCCACGGTTAGTCCTTTGCAAAACAGTTCGTAGGTTTCTTTGTCGTCAATTGGAATTGTGGAAAGATCCAGATCGATTCCTTTCGACTTTTTGATATTTGATAATGCTTCTTTTAAGATAGACAAGGTTTTCAAGCCCAAAAAGTCCATCTTAATCAGCCCGATTTCTTCAATTACAGAACCTTCATACTGAGTAACCAGCATTTCTTCACCGGTTTCTTTATCTATGGCCGTACTCAGTGGCACCAAAGTGGTAAGATCGGCAGCACCAATAATAACCCCACAGGCATGAACTCCGGTCTGGCGCACTGTACCCTCAAGCATTTCAGCATATTTCAATACACTTGAAAGATTCGGGTCCGAGGAGTTTCGGGCTGCCTGTAATTCCGGAACATATTTGAGGCAATTGCTGATATTTACTTTCGGAGCTTTACCATCAGAACCTTCCGGAAATTTATCGGGAATAAGCTTAGTTAATCTATCAACCTCAGGAAGCGGGATCCGCTGAACGCGTGCCACATCCTTGATAGACGATTTGGTAGCCATAGTACCATAGGTGATAATGTGCGCTACCCGCTGCTTACCATACTTCTCAGTTACCCAACGCAGCACCTGTCCACGTCCGTCATCATCGAAGTCAATATCGATATCGGGCATCGAGATACGATCCGGGTTCAGGAAACGCTCAAACAGTAAGTCGTATTTCAACGGATCAATATCAGTAATCTTTAAGCAATAAGCAACAACCGAACCTGCTGCCGATCCACGTCCTGGACCAACCGAAACTCCCATACCACGCGCAGCACTAATAAAATCCTGCACAATGAGGAAGTATCCGGGGAAACCCATCGTTTTCATTACATGCAGCTCAAATTCAATGCGCTCCATGGTTTCCGAATCAATATTCTCACCGTAGCGTTGTTTTGCACCTGCCAGAGTCAGTTCACTCAGATAGTCTGCTTCAAGTTTAACGCGTACTGCTTTTTCGTACCCTCCAAGTCGTTTAAAACCATCGCCAAATTCTTCCAAAAGCATGGCTTCAGTAAACTTAGCCCGATATTGCTCTTCGGTGGCAAAACTCTCCGGAATGGGGAAAACCGGCATCATGGCATTCGAATCGATATCGAAATATTCAACCTTCTCGGCTATTTCCAAACTATTTTCCAAGGCCTCGGGTATGTCAGCAAAAATCTGCAACATTTCATCCGGCGTTTTAAGCCATTCCTGCTTTGTATAACGCATCCGATTGGGATCATCCAGGTCTTTACCTGTACTAAGACAGATCAATCGCTCATGAGCTTCCCCATGCTCTTCTTCAATGAAGTGAACGTCGTTAGTAGCTAAAAGCTTTGTTCCCGTTTTGCGTGCCAACTTTATCAGCTCTTCATTCTGACGCATCTGCTTATCATAAGTAGAATAATCAGCATTCGGCTTATCTGTTTTATGACGTTGTAGCTCGATATAGTAATCATCACCAAAAACCCGCTTATACCAAAGCACAGCCTCTTCAGCCTCTGCCAGGTTACCGCGTTCTATTTTCTTGTGAATTTCGCCACCCAGGCAAGCTGATGAAGCAATAATACCCTCACTGTATTTTTCGAGCAACTCATGGTCGATACGTGGCCGATAATACATTCCATCAATCCAGGAAGTAGATACCAGCTTACACAAGTTCTCATAACCCTTCTTATTTTTGGCTAATAATACCAGGTGATAACCGCTTCGATCTTCACCACCTTCTTTTGAAAGTCTTCCTCTACGAGCTACGTAAGCTTCGACCCCTATAATAGGTTTAAATAATTTTTGTTTGGCTTCGTCTATCTGTTTTCGGATTTCGTTCTTTTCTTCTTCCAAAAGCCCTTCAACAGCCAATTGCTTATTCAAATCGGCAATCTGGCTTTTTACCTTGCCGTTTTTCTTTTTTGTATAATTAAAAAGCTCCTTAATACCGAACATATTTCCATGATCGGTAAGTGCCACGGCATGCATGCCGTTTTTGGAAGCTTTGTCCACCAAACCGGAAATGGTGGACATACCATCAAGTACCGAATAGTGTGAGTGAACGTGAAGATGAACAAAGGATCCCATGTTAAGTGTTTGTTTACTGGATTATTACAATTCCTTTACTGGAATTTGTTTTGGGTGATAAAGATACTGTATTTTTTGAAAGCAGCTAAAAAAATAAGGATGAAGTTATCCACATTATTCATAAAAGAGCAGGAATAATAACACTAAACCTCTTCTGTAAACGCAGATATATAGCTTTAAAATTAAACTCACCGTCTCATTGCTACCGTCAGACAATAGTTACAGACACTGTATTACCAAGCTTCGTCTGTACGAGAACAATATTACAAAGTCATGAAGCAGCTATGCACATCTACGGGATAATTTCTAAATGCGAAGTCTGGTGGTCGTAAACCTGCAGCAGCAATACTTAGAGGGAAAAGATTGCCGCCAGGGGGTACGAGGCAATTTCCGAACCTTATAAAATTGCCGCCAAGGGGTGCGGCGCAATTTCCACACTCCAAGTCTACTCGCCGTAGGCCTACGGCAACAATACTTAGACTAAAGAAATTGCCGCGTAGGGGTGCGCGGCAATTTCCGAACCTTCTGAAATTGCCGCCAAGGGGTGCGGCGCAATTTCTACACCCCAAGTCTGCTCGCCGTAGGCCTACGGCAACAATACTTAGACTCTACAGATTGCTTCCGGCTACTCCGGAGCAATTTCTATACACTATCGAAAGTCCGTTTCAATACTACGAAAAAGATTTCCCAGAGTATTTAAAAGCATCCGCAAGCATACAGAGAAGCTCAACACCTACTCCCAAAGTTCGTTTCAACAATTAAAAATCATCTCACAAGACATTGTAAACCCTCAGTTCTTATGCTTTCGTTTATTGTTAGTATTTCTACAGTATAACGCAAAAAAAAGCCTCAAGTAAATCAATACTTGAGGCTTTCTAAAAACGGCGGCTATCTACTCTCCCACATAATTGCAGTACCATCGACGTGGACAGGCTTAACTTCTCTGTTCGGAATGGGAAGAGGTG